>Ga0187771_10000229_pt1 | contig 31913 bp, 30 predicted proteins | sample 0116_SJ02_MP15_1_FD_133139 | JGI IMG/M metagenome (GOLD analysis project Ga0187771, IMG submission 133139) | Tropical peat soil microbial communities from peatlands in Department of Meta, Colombia - 0116_SJ02_MP15_10_MG | ecosystem: Environmental > Terrestrial > Soil > Wetlands > Peat | place...
CTCTCGTATCTCGAAGGTCCTCCAAAACTGACGTCAAATGGTGTTTCGACGTGATTTTCGAGAAGACAGCGTTTATCGGGGCTCCCCAAACCCGAAATCCCCTCTTTCTCGCCGTGTACAGGTTAGACAGGATTTCGGTGTCCACCGTGTTTTCAACAATGTTTCCCCAGTATTCGTAGTGAAGACACACCTTGAAGGGGTTGGTTGGCTTTCGAAGAGCCTCCAAGCAGACTATGCTTAATTCTAAACGTTTTTCCTCTGAACAGACTGCTTTCAGGTGTCGAATTACGTTTCGCCTCTTTTCCTCACAGAGGTTTTCCCTCACGACGAGAACGACATCAACGTCGCTTGACTTTGGGTTAAAGCATCCCATGGCCAAGGAACCGTAAAGGTAAGTGCCAATAAGGTCGGCGGATAAGATGGTATGGAGAACTGACAGCGTCTCTGTTAGAAATTCCTTCACGGAATCTGGCGCGTCTTCAGGAAACTCGTATTCCATGAGGTCACTTCGACGTCGAATATGGAATTCACGTGCCGATAAGCTTAGCTGCATTCGCTCGTATCAAGAACTGCAGGCGGAATCACTAAAGAGAATGAATTGTTGAATCTACAAAACCTAGGTGGAGCCCACAGGTTCTGGCATGGGTTCGAAGCCTTCCTTATTCAGAAACGCAAAAAGAACTAGTTGTCTGCGAAGTGTTTTTTCACTTATGATACTATTCTCTACGAGCTATCGCCTGCATGTGCCCAGCTAAGGCCAACGCGTCGGGTTTGTCGCAGAGAGCCAGTTCCAGGCGCAGTATGCTGTTGAAAAGGTTCTCGGGATAATCTTTTTTCATGAACACGTCCTTGGAGATTCTGAGGGGCATGGTCACCCCTTTTCCCATGATTTTCTCTACGTGAAAACCGTTTTTCCTGAGCATGTCTTGGAACTCGAAGGGACTCCACGTGTTGACCTTCACCTTTTCGTCCTTGGTCATGTAGGCAGATTTCCTGCGAAGCAACGTTTCAAGCGCGACCTTCACGTTGTCCGCGTTGGGGTTGTCTGACAGGCGTGCCAAGGCTTGAACGTACCGATTGTGTGCCGAGATTATCAGCGGAGCTTTCCTCTTCAGAATACGGTTAAATTCTCTGAGAGGAGCGTCAGGGTCTTCGAAGAGGAAAAGCGTGTGTTCGCAGAAGATTAGGTCGAAGGTCTCATCCGCGTAACCGGTCTTCGCTATGCTTCCTTTCTTGAGGACAACTCTATCTTCGACGCCTTCTTGTTTGATTTTCAGGGCGGCGACTCTCAACATTCCTTCGGAAACGTCCAGCAGGACAACTTTCGGGGCTTTCTTGGCAATGCGGACTGTCCAACGGCCTGTTCCGCCGCCAGCGTCAAGTACCATGGCATCCGAGTTACTAGGAATATATGGTTCAAGGTACTTCCAAGTTATAGCGTCAAAGACTCGGAAGTATAACATAGAGAACGTCTCATCGTAGTTCTTGGATTTCTCATTGTAATAGACTTCAGCTTCTTCCACTGCAACAAGCCTCCTTTCAATATCTACTTGAACTTGCTTCATAATCTTCGTGTTACCCGAGTAAGGCGGGTTTTGAGGAACGAGACTTTTCATGTTATGATCTGACTATCTCGTGCACGTGTTGAGTCATGCAACCTTGGTGCTGCATGCTATAACTCTTGAGATCAAGTTCACTTCGGGAGTCTTCTTTATCTTCTCAGGATGCGCAATCAAATCCGCCAAGTATTCTCTGTACCCCTGAAACAGCTCGTTGAATTCTTCTTCTTTCATGCCGCCTAACATCGCGAGCTCTCTGTTCCTTTTTTCCAGTCGTGTCCACAGGCTGAGCCGGGCCTGCAGGTATGCCTTCATCTCGTTCGTGTTTCGCCTAGCATCGCACAGGAGAAACGCTGATAGATGACCGTTAAGGCTCAGGTCAGCGAGTCCCGCCTTGAGAAATAGCTGGGGAATTCTTAAGTGGAAATTGTCGACGTAACTAGACATGTCGAGCTTCTGACGCCATTCTTTGTCGATCGCCGTTCCGAACGCTTTATGATACTGATCGAAAAGTTCATTCAGCCTCTCATCGGTGGAGTAGTGGTGCACAGTGAGCCTGGCAGAATCGATCACCGCCACTCTTCCGCCGGCCTTCGCGACTCTCTTCATCTCCAAGATGGCTTCAAACTGTCTAGGAATATTAGACAAAACTACATGAGCCACGACGAGGTCCGCGTAGCAGCTTTCGAGCGGAATTTTCCAGGCGTTTCCGACTTCAAAGCGAACGCCTGAAACGCGTTTTCTCTTGCATATTTTCTTCGCTTCTTGAACAAGCTTTCTATCCGGGTCTATGCCGACGATTCTGCCTTTTTCGCCGATGCACTTGGCCATGATCTTCGTGAAGTAACCGCTTCCACAGCCGACATCTACAACCACGCTGGAGGGCCTACCGGTGAGTCCCAGCCACTTACAAACTAAGTGAACGAATTCCTGCTCATACTCGTATTTCCTGGAGACTTCCATTTCTTCGGCAGTCTGATATTTCCCCCAACCTCCGAACTGCTCGTGTAAAACCACGTCTTCCACCACTCCTTTTCGGCCATAATACGTTCTGGTCTAATCTTATATGCAAATTCTTTAAGCAGATTTACTGTGATATGGGTGTTCTCTCAGCGTGAACAAGGGAGGTGCAGAGAATTGGATGCTCAATTAGAGGAAGGGTTGAGAAACCTTCGGGCTAACGGTTTTGAAGCTTCTCTCGCAGAAAACCGTAGCGCGGCTTTGCAGATCGTCCTAGCTTCGATTTCGAAGGATTCGATCGTCGGCGTCGGGGATTCAGCGACGATCCGGCAGATTGGAATTATCGAAGAATTAGAAAAGAAAGGAATCACGGTTCTAAACCCTTTCTCGAAGAATTTGACCACCGACGAAGCGAAGACGATGGTTCGTGATGACATTTCAAGGCAGATCTTCTCATGCGACCTGTTAGTGAGCGGGACTAATGCTATCACTGCTGACGGAAAACTAGTCAACACAGACGCCGTGGGAAACAGAGTTGCTTCAATGATATTCGGTCCCCGAAAGGTTCTAGTCATCGCGGGCAAAAACAAGATCGTTAAGGACGTCAGCGAAGCTCTCTATCGCATAAAGAATCTCATAGCACCTTTTCACGCGAAGACCAAACGGTTTGCGACTCCGTGTGCCCAGACCGGAAGATGCAGCGACTGCAGCGCACCGAAAAGAATTTGCAGCGTAACTTCCATCATCGAGAAAAGACCTTGGCGGACCGCGATGAAAATCGTCATAGTTAACGAGGACCTTGGGCTCGGCTGGGACGAAGATTGGCCTGAGGACCGTATCCGCAGCATAAAATCGAACTACGAGAAAGTGACATGGATATTCGCTAGCGCCAAAACAAATCAGTAAATGCGCTAATCATTCGCGTGCACCGTCTGCTCTGGTGATTGATGCTGTCTTAGCAGGTTCTCCAATCGCTCTCTGCTTTCGACAATTTCTCTTTCGTTCCCGTGGATTTCCAGAGTAAGCCACCCGTCATACCCGACTTTGTCAAGCGTGCGTGTCACGCGGGAAAAATCGATGCTTCCTTTCCCGAGGGGGAGGTGAGTCGCTTTTCTAAAGTCCTTCTCGCGGGTGGCGTCATGAACGTGAACATCCAGGAGTCGATGTCCGAAAGTCTGGATTGCCAGATCAAGATTGAACCCTGCCTGATATAAGTGTCCAACTTCCAACAGGACACCGAGCTGTTGGGTCACCGGAAAACTCGAAAGAAACTCCCTGAAGTCGTCTAGATTATTGAATATGAAAGGATGGTAGCAGAACGACTCTAAGGCCAATTTGATCCCTAGGTCGTCAGCAAAGTTTACTTCTTCTCGCACGAGGTTGAGGAAAAGCGCCTTGGCCTTCGACGATAGGTCTTTGTCGGGCATTGCCGACTTGAAGAGCGGCGGGTGAAAGGACACTAGAGACGATGAGACCTTTCTGGATAAATCGACTCCAGCGTGCAGGTCCTTCACAAACCTTGCGCGTTCGCTTTCTTGGGAGACAAACTTTTCTGCATCATAGAGACCGCCGACGTGAACGTTACTCTTCATGTCCCACTTGTGCAGAACAGTTGTCAGACGGTCACCATCGATGGCGCCGAAGCTGCTCGTAGGACCTATCTGAAAGCATCTGAAACCCATGCGCGCTGCCCTCTCGACGAGCCTGATAAGCTCATCAGTGGTGTAAGGTGGACCTGATTTGAAGAAACCCTGAGGTGACGAGTGAAAAGCAACAAGCATGTTTGCTCTTTTTCTCAGTCTGAGTTCCGTTTCTATTCTACTTTGCGGTTAAGTCGTCTGTTTCTTCTTTGCTGGACTATGGCATTGAAGCTTCTTTTTTCCGCCAACCTCTCAGCTTTTTGGGTTAGGAAGTCTTCGTTAGTATCTTGGGTTCTTTCCAGTCTTCGCGTACGAGACCGTAGATGTAGGCGTCGGTTCTGCGGCCCCTGACGAACCCAGCTCCTCGCAGGTTTCCTTCCCTCTTGAACCCGGCTTTCTCCAAGACTCTTTGTGACGCCTTGTTCCTCACGTCAGTGAAGGCTTGAATTCTGGCAATGTCCTTCGAAAGAAACAGGTAGTCTACTATTAGCTGAACGGCCTCTGTTCCACGGCCATGCCCTCTTTCTGCGCGAACGATATTATAACCGATCTCCATGAAGCTCTCAGGCTGGGCGAGCCAATGCGTGATCGTTCCAACCCTTTTTCCATCCTTTTTTTCAATGATGAACCGTTGCCTTTCACACGCCAGCGCGACCTGTGAAGGATTGTCAAACCTTCTCAAAACCTCCGTCCTAGACGTCTGTGAGACGGGCAAGAATTCGCTGTCAAAATCGACGTCATTCAGACTTTCTGCCAGAAAATCTGCGTCGTCCCTCTCCATAATCCTTAGGTTCACTTTCTTGCCTAGAAGCAAACTTTCACCACTCAGAATTTTGTCGCATCTAATCTCTCACGGCTTCGCTTCTATAACCTTTCGTATCCTATGATTATTATGGACTTGCGACAAGGTTCTCAGGGCTGGGTTTATTCATCATCCTCAGAGGTTGCCCTCTCTTCATCATCGACCTGTGGGAAAATACAAACCTACGCATGTTGGGAGGCTTCACTAACCTCCTCAACGATGAATCAGCGCCTGTACCAGAACAACCCGCATCCTCATTTTTGACTTAGAAGAAGAATTACTTGAACCTGTCGGTTTCTAAAATGTCCAAATCTGTAAAGAACCAGTGAGAGACTTGTCAGCACAAAAGACGGGAAGAATCCGGAGGATACTTGTTTGGTATGGCTCGCGAGGCGTTATGCGAAGCCGTCTTCGCGCGCTTCGGGCTCTGATCATCCCGGAAGAGGTAAGTTGGCGGTTCAGTTGTTGTGCTTGATTTTGATCGAAGGTCTCTTCCGGCCCAGTCGCCGGATTGGAGATTCCGACGTTCAGTGTCGGCTGACGGTTCTGTTAATTTGATGGGCGATGGTTTTTGCTGTTAATTTTCAGGTGATAAAATGGGGCTTCTATTTGTCCATGTTAACAATAGGGTGGATAAATCGTAGCCTGTTAGTAGGTTTCTTCTCCAAATCTACAAGGTTTGAAATCTAGCTCTTTTTCAGATATACCTATTGATTTGCCATAGTCTATTGTTGGTTGCCATGTGTCCCTTTCAGTTGTCAAACGGAAGATTTTCCTAGGGAAGACCACAACAAGCTCTCTGTTTCGATAGAAATGACTGTAATAAGGACTCGGTTCTGTGACTAGGTCTTTCTGAACTGATTCAACTACTTCGTTCAATTTGCCTTCATCAACGCCAACTCGGAGCAGAGTCCAATTTATGCCTTTTTTCTGTCCAAGAATTCTCATTTTATTCGGAACTAATTGGTCTTTCAAGCCTTCCTTAACTACTATTCCATGATATTCGTTCATGAAAGTCAACTTTAATCTTTTTCCTAGCATGATTAAGGAAAATATGGATGAAATTCGCTCATCCAAGCAATGTACCGCGCTTCTCCAGCTCTTTTCTTCGGCGGATCGTACAAGAACCCTTTTTCTGCAAGGATTCTGTTGGTCTGAGCGAATATCCAGTGCCACGCATCGTTAAGAACTTCAGTGAATTCGACTTTGTTTCTTATCGGACTAGTGTTTCTAAGGGACTCCTGAAGTTTGGAGCAGTGATGATGGAAGGTCTTTGTGATGAATGGAGAGACGAGATTTCCTAATTGCTCGATTACCTTGCTGTCTTCAGCTGTAAACACGGGGTAATTGAGCTTGAAAACTCCTTTTTCGCGGCTAATATAGTTCATATCTTCAAGTAGACGAGCTACGTCTAATGTATCGGTTGCCTGGCTGTTCTTTTCGGGAGTGGCTCTTGAAACCAGTCCATCCGAGTTCAGTCTTGAAAGCATGAGCCCCACATCTTTCAAGAGCCTCTTCGAAGTCAGGCTGAATATGTTCGACATCTTTTCACTCATCCAAGAGGGAGTCTTGTTAGATTTCTGATCGATCTTGGACAATGCTCCAAGGCTCCAGACAACGTCCGGGAAGGCATAACGAACGCCGGTAAAATCGCCGAAGCTCGTGAAGACCCATCGATCTATTTCATCCGTGTTGCTGCCCCAGTACATTTTCCCATAAAGCTTCTCGGCATCGCTGGGCTTCAGTTGCTCCCTAGCGAAGAGTACGTAATTTCTGTTTCCTGGTTGGGGTTTGCTTTTGATTAGTACACCTTCATCCTCGAGAGTTTTCAGGCCTAGCCAATCCAACACGAAGCATCCCAACGTAGCAAAGAGGAGTTTGCCTCTTCCTACCTGCTCAGACGAGGAGAGATTCTTAACGAACGAGTCAATTTCGCGTTTATGATCGCTGATGCTATTAGATATCTCGCTTGCAATAGGTCTTGTGGCGCGCTTCAGGATTGACAGGTCCTTTCTTGTGAAGATGGAAAACGTTACAGAGTAGATTCCGGATTGTTCTTTGACGGCCTTTATTCTGGTCAAATCTCCTAACAGTTTTGACGCTTCTTTTTTGTCGATTTCCAAAGCTGAACTGATTTCACCAAGAGTTAGAGGACGCTCGTTCAGCGCACAGAGAAGTTCAGGCGCCCATTTCTGTTTCATGACAAGAAACGGGTTGAAGTCATCGAGTGGTCCGCTGGACCCGCAAACATATGTTTGGAGTGTTCTAGTGGGTTGCATATCGGACAGAAAATCCGTATTCGCTATATTTTATATTCCTTTTCATGGAGATGATCGCCTGTTTCACGTAGGGTATCGTGTTGTGAGGGAGGTTGTTCAGCCTAAACCATCTTAGGTCGTCGCACTTATTCGGTTCCATTTTCGTAGGCTGACCCTTCCATTTCTTTGCCGTAAAGAAGAGATTAATCCGTCTTTCATTCGTCGGCCCTTCCTGTTTTCTGTGCATTACGTGTACCAATTCTAAATCTGCTGGATCTATCTCTACTCCGCTTCCTCTCTTGCTTCCCTGATCACAGTTTGACTGAGTGTTTCCTCATCGTCTTTCAAATGTCCAGCAGGGAAGCCATAATAGCCATCAAGAAATCCCGTGTTGTACCTTCGAGAGAGAAGGATTTTGTCCCTGGCGATTAGGACTAGATAAGCAGTAGGCACGACCTTAGGTCTTATCTTTCCATGAGAAAGAAATGACGTTGAACGTTTAAAAGTGCTTCTTATCATTCCAAAAACAGGTAGTTAAATTGGTGCTCCGGCCGGGATTCGGACTTCAAGTTCGGTTCCCCTCCTTCGATTGGAGTAAATCTGAATTTGAAGAGCCAAATGGACGAGCAGTTTTGGTCATATGCTTGAGGCTGACGTATTCTTCAATCACTTGTTCAGGATCTAAATCTGTGTCCTCAAATGCTTTGGCAACGGCAGCTCTCAGCACTTTGAACTTGTTTTCGATGGTTGTTCTCCCGAATCTTAGCCTCGAATATTGTATTCTCATTCGGTCAGGTTTTGATTGGTCAAAATAGGGGTCTTGGCTTCCAGGCAGGCTGTGCCCGATGAGAAATAGATGAACTTCGGTATCGAGATTGCCTCCGTCTACAAGCGGACTGTGAAGAACTGTTTCGAATGATTTTCGCAGGCAGTGCGGGTGAACGGCCTCCCAATGACCTATGCCAGCCCTTTTTGCAGCCGATTTTACTACAATTTGAAGCTCTCTTGATGTAAGCGGTCTTTTTCTCCTTTCATCCTTCTGGAGTTGGTTGTATTCCGTGCAGAATAGAGGTTCGGAATTGTTGAAGCCGCCGTGCTTTTCCTCTCTTTCTCTTATGTAAAGCTTTAGTGCTTGGGTTGCCTCGTCGCATGTAAAGGTGTAGTATGGTTTTCCTCCCTTACACGCGTTTGGTTCGATCGCTTTCATTTCAGGATAGACTGGTATCATTATGTTAGAGTAGTCTTTCTTTATTTCTTCTGCTACATCCTTGTACCTTATTGCTCTTAGAGTCGAGTTCCGCAACCCAGTGCTGAAGAGAGTTAGAATAATGGCTCGATCTCTAAGTGAACAAGCCGAATCGGCCATACTATAAACCTCTGATTTTGTAGGGATGTATTCTGGAGTTATCCTAAAACGGGGCGGAGCATGGTAAGTTTCCAACTCGAGTGCTTTCGCACGTTTGAAACCGTTCGCAATAAAGAATGCTTTTAGAATGGCAACAGCTAGGTTAGAATATCTTGGGGAGGATCTGCTAAGGTTATCGGCATACTCCTGAGCAAGCTTCTCAGCTCGATCTCGTCTGAATGCAATGAGTTCATTTGGCTTCTTGTTTGTATATAGACAGAACTTATAGAGATGCCACAGGTAGAGCCTCTTTGAACTTTCGCTTTTGCTTTTCCGCATTAAGTGGGCGAGCAGACCATCGACAGCCCTGTAGTGGCTACTCCAACCACTAACTTGTAGGAACTCTTCGGCCTTTGAATGTCGTTGTGCTAGAGATTCCATGCACTCAATTTGAGAGCTAATCCCGACGTTGTTTGTAAAATCCTCCAAGCATGTGTCCTCCGATCCTCATTGCGTTGCGAAATGCAACTCTTGATTTTCTAATCGATCTTTCAGCAACCAAAAGATCTGCCTGGGAACCACAAAGGTATTCGAGGCTGCAAAAAACAATGATCGCAAATATTCCTTTTCTTGCTTCCTTTAACATGTTTCGAAAATTCGCTCTCTTAACCAAGCTTTCGGTTTTCCTTTGGTCTACAAAAATGGTGGCTACTCTCCAACCTCTCTGGTTACTATAATTCCAACAACGATCTACTTGCTGTCTGACACTAATTTCGCGACCTTGATGTATGGATAAAGGTCCAGCATATATTGCAACGCTAGTATAGGTCGCTTCAGACATACCGCAGAATACCCCAAAGGAAGCTACAGGGGTAGACCACCCTTAAATAGTTTGCGGTACTAGGAGGTAACCAGGGGTACGTAAGTGAATCGGAAAGTCAAGACAAGCGTAGCTCTGGACGAGAACCTGCTTTCATGGATCGACTCTCAAATCGAAACCAAAAGATTCGCTAATCGAACTCACGCCATTGAATACGCCCTGGAAAGACTGCGCAAGTCAGAAAAGAAGGAATAGCCTGAAGACATGGAAAACGAATCGGTCAATCAAATTGCCCAAGTATTTGGGCTTCAATGATAGTGCTGCTGCCCTCCCCATTCGTATATTGGGGTTCTGATCAACTTTTCGCAGCTTCAGAGTGCACTGGCGATTTACACTTTCTCATTCAAAATCAGCTAGATTCAACGGTTGAACCCGTTTTGTAAGATTCTTGAACCTCTCTTTGGAAATCACTAGTTGTCCATAAACGCCGTCATACCCTGGAATAACCTGAACATCCCCCTCTCTGATTCTCACTATAGCTTCAGCAATCTCCTCACCGGCAAGTGAGCGCAAGTCTTCCTTTGAAACATCAAGCAAAACTGAGTACTCACTTCCGAATTTTCCCACAAGCAGATCGTAAATACTCCATACTTTTTGAGCAGACGGGGAATCTACACCTAATACTGTTTGCACGATTTCTGATAATGGAAGCAACCGAATGAAATTAATGGCATTCTCAGGTCTGAAGCCTGATGGACGGTCAGCCAATTCCTCCACACGTTGTTCGACACCTTCGGTGAGTTTTTTGCGACATACAGGACAGACGTTTCCGAATTTCATCGCCTCTTGAGGTGAAAGCGATACATGACACTTTCTATGGCCAGTCCAGTGGTACTTTCCGTATGCAGGGTCTGTCTCAATTGTGAACTGGAACCGATCCTTATCCCTTGACCTGATAATATCAATTAATTCATGGTAACTAGTTGTCTTCATTTCAAAGACATTCGCTTCTCTCCCCAAGCGCCAAGGCCAATAACTATGGCTGTCACTATTGGAAAGCAAAGCGTATTTGTCCAGCTTACTAAGACGCCAATTCATGGGGGGATCCGATGACAAACCGGTCTCTAAAGCGAAAACATGCTTTGTCATGTCTTGATAACATTCTTCGATAGTGTCAAAGCCGCTAGATGCGCCCAAGACGCCAAACCATGGCGTCCAAACGTGAGCTGGAAAGATGATATTATCAGGCGAAGTCTCTATCACTTCCTCAATAAGAGCGGGCGCATCCATATTCAATTGTGGTCTGCCATCAGAGGAAAGTCGCCCAAACCTGGATAGCCTTTCATTGATCTGACTCGCTGTCTCCAAACTAGGCGTGAGAATAACATGATGGATTTTCTTGACCTTATCTGCAAGCGTGAAAACTGTACTAACTTCTGTTGTTATTATGAAACGGATGGAGGAATAAGAGTCTATTAAAGTCTTGTATAATCCTGTACTTGGTTCTGGAACCAGATTTTCTTTCAATTCCTTGAACCACTCAGGGTGAGTGAAATCCCCCGTCGCAACAATGTCCAATCCTTTGATCCTTGCAAAACGAGCTATTTCGCCGATGCTCATACTCTTGCTCGTTGCCCGACTGAAGCGACTGTGGATGTGGAAGTCAGATATGACTCTCAATTTTGTCACTTGGACGCATTTACTGAGCTTTGCCCTTATTCTCCTTTTCCGAGTTCTATGTAAAATGCAAAATGAGGTTTGCGATGAAGGCAATTAGGATCAACGGTACTATCACACGAACCATGCCTTGCGCCACAAAACAGGGCTCTCGGTAATGTCGTATTGCGAAACCATACTTAATGCTTGGCCTGCAAAGTACGTAGTGATAGGCTTGGAAACTACGCCCAGTACATAACCACCAAATAGCAGAGATAGGTCAAAAACTGAGCTGCATATGTCCTTGAAAGCTGTTTCGGCCACATTTTCGCTTTTTATTTCGATTGTTATCGGTCTTTGAGATCCATGCACAGGAAGTGGCGGACCCGTGGTTGCTAGTAAGGCGGCCTTGCTATCTATCCTCACACAGGCTCCCCTTGTGACGGTATAGTCAGCCCTAGCGTGGGGATCGTACATGCGCGGCACAGGAGTTCTCTTCACGCTAACGGCGACTAGCTTTGATCCGAACGTCTCAGATAAAGGTCCAAGCTCAATTTCTGGCCATATCTCACCGTCTTTGTGCAAGATCACTTTATCAGGTGACCTTTGTCTTCTATTCTGGTAAAGTTGCATTAGCGTTCTAACTCGCCCAACCAATGTTGAGGGGTATTCGCTTTTGTCAAGAAACTCTGTCCATCCACCTAACCACAAACCAATGGAGTCAAATCCCTGTATAGATGCGCAAATGCCGTCTCCACTGGACAAGGTTGCCAAACCTATGTAACATGCGTTGTAACCTGCCGGTCGACTTAACACCCAAGGTATGCCGCCGACTTTGTAGTAAATTGCTAGAGCCAAGTTCTTCAGGTAGCTGAGATATTTGTACTGGGTATTTGCAGAACGAAGAGTATCATCAAGGATAAACTGAGTGGCTATTCCTTTCTTGGTTAATGTGTGTTTGAAAAACCCATACTGGTCTATCTTATGTTTTCCCAACGGGGGTGCGAAAACCAGAATAACATCGGGTTGTCTTTCAGGAGGGATCTCCCTTAGCTCATCTAAATTTGACAGCATAAGATCCTCTGAGAACTTGGGGGTCTGAACCCCAAACAAACCCTTCAAACCTTTAAAATGCGGTCGCTCAAAGCCCTCTGTTAGGTCATTATAGAATTTTCTAATTTGATCGTCGCGAATCCAGTTGGTTAAATTGCATAGCATCATTTGGATTCTGGAGAATGTCCTCTTATCATCTCCGCTTATATCGTAAGGGCCACTTCTCTCAATTCCCGCGAAGGGTTCCTGTGATGTGCAAAAACCATTGCCAACCTTCAGGGGAGTACATTCGAAATTCCAGAATAATTCCCACGCTCTATTCTTTGTTCCAGCTTCTGCAAAGGATGTATTTAGCTCCAAAAAATGACGACGGCCAATCTGCAATTCATTTGCGTATGTTGCAAAGTTTTCAGTCATCTTGTACCTCTGAGGCATTGGGGGTTGAATGTACTTCATGACAAGCATCCTTTGGTATTTATCCAGGTCCCATAACTTGAGTTCTAGCCTAATCCGCTCAGCAGGGTACTCCAGTGCATTTTTCGTACCGAAACCTTTGACAATGGCAATAGGTGGGTTATCACGAATTGCATCAGCTACTTTCCCACCATACTGACAGACTGTTGCTCTGCGGTGATAGTCGATTAGACTACCTATAGATGCTTGTGAAGGCGATTTAGTGAAATCTAGGCCCAAAAGCACCCGTCTTTTTCCCAGACCTTTTAGACGGCAGTTACCCGATGGACTCTTTCGAGTAGGGCACTCTGTGACAGGGCAAGCGTCGATTACGTACTCCTCGCGTAACGTCGAATTGATCTTCTCAGGGTCCAGACCGCTTCTCAGCATGTCATCAATCGTATTTCTAAGGGTTTTTTTTGGCTCAAATCTGAATTTGGGATCAACCATTATGGCGCAAGTTCCATCCTCGTAAACGTAAGGTCTAAAAACAAAGCCAGGATAGACATCCATCAAATCAGTACACAATTGCCTAGAGAGATTAAATGACCAATGGTAAGCAAATCTGTGGTCTTCAACGAACCATCCTCTTTGAAGCTGCCTATTCCCTATTGCCCTAGCAACAAGCCTTCTAATAATTTCTCTTGAGTTATTGTCCTTTGGCATCAAAGTTAGTTGTTTCGAAACGAGCGTCCATGCAATCGAACTTGACGTGCCCTGAAGCACATTGGGTAGCAGTGCTGCATTAAAGGGAACACAATATATGCGTTCACCAAACTGTGCAACAGCCGAATTCTCGCCGAGTCTATGCTCTAATTCTTCCGAAACGTTCCCTTGTTCTTTTTCGAGTTCCCATCCTGACAAAGTATTGTTTGAAACATATTCGTAGGATTCCAGGCCGTTTTCGAACACCTTGCCGCGATAGTCAAAGAGGTTCAGGCAAACAGGCATGATCTTGCGCCTTCATATCGGATAAGCGTCTGGCTCAAGGGTAACTTCAATTTCTGATCCAGGCCCTATCTTTTTGATCGTTCGCTTGATATAGTAAACAACCGTCTGCGTTATTCCCTTAGCCATTTGGTACCATTCGTCGCTCTTATCAAAATCTGTTAGAAAATCCTTGTCGCTGCTTTCACGGTACAATACTACTCGTACCTTGAAATGACCACTTGTGAACAATTCAATATCAGATCGCAGGTCATCATCATCGTCCTTAATCGCAAGACAGAATTTCTCTTTACTTGGAGTAAATCTCCTTCCGAAGTATGGAAGGCGGGACAACTCATCGGCTAACAACTTCGCATCAAAGCTGCCAGAGCCTTTCGTTCTAATCTGACCGCTGACCTCACCGACGACACCTGCTTTCCCGTGTTTTTCGGGGAGGTCAACGTGTCGTTCAATTTCTTGATACATAGACAGAAGAATGGCCCCCTTGTCAGTAATTGTGTATTCACCGTCCCATGCCTTGTCAATCAATTTATTTCTTCGCATCACTTTTAGATCATACGAGAATTTTTGCGAGTTATACTCATGGTCACCAGTAATTGATTGGATCTCACTTCGTATGTTTCTAAATTTCATTTTCCCATCCAAGGAGTTGGTAATTGCTTTCAGAAGGGCTAATCTTTTTGCAGATACCTCGGGTTTCTGGCTGAAAACTGCAGAGAAGATTTTGTATGCATTGCTTCCTTCATCAGAAATTGCGGACATTTGCACCAGACTCACTAAAGGACAAAAGCGTATTAAATGTTTTTTGTTAATTACATAATCAGGTCAAAATCAGTTGCAAGGAAGAGTCTTAAATCTAAACTCAGCTATTTTAGAGAGGAAAAAGATCTACGACTTGCTAGCATATTAAAAGTTTTGTGCTAACACCATAAATCACTCAAAACGAGTGAAGTAAGAAACTTTTTAAACAAAGATGCGCCTATTAGTCGATTAGGTACTTAAACGACTTGCAGGCGTAGACACTATGTTGAATCATAATCAACCTAGGACGTTTTCACAAGCTTTGCTTCATCTGGGTAGGATACGGTCCGTTGAGGACTCCGTAATTTTCGGTCTCTGGGGGCTGCACAAAGCGAAGCAGTACGCAAAACTTGACGAAAGCGAAAAGCAGGAGGTCAGAAGGCATCTGATAGATCTGCAGAACTTCTGTACGACTTTCCAATTGATCGTGAAAGAAGACAAAACTGGGACAGAAGAGCTAAAACAGATTGCAAATGCAAATTTGGGGATTGAGACGACTCGAACGATTGGTTCGCTTGCCGGCATCTATTCAATAATTCCTACTAAAAGCGAGCGCGAAAAAGAAGAGGACGATGTAGACTCTGTTAAGAAAATCCTTCCCCGCGTTCTAAGGGGCCAAGCATCTCAGAGCGAAATAGATAGCGCACTGGAAAAACTAACAAGACTGCGGGTTGTACTTAATCAAAACATTGAGAGTGAAAAAAGAGAATCTGAAAGAATAATAAGCGGCCGACCACTTATCACTTAAACATGAGTAACGAATCCCTGCAATTCTTGGAAAGGGAAAAAAAAAGACTAACTCTCGAAATCGATCGGCTAGAACGCGTTAGAGAGGCAATCAAGAAACAGAGAACGAAGCCGCCACATCTTTGCGATTTTGCTGAGGTCCTCAGGAAATGCCATGCTGTCTATACCTCAACCCTGCCAAATCGCCTTGAGAGAATTGCAGGCGAAGGCATGCCTGCTGAACTTGCAAGTTTAATGATCTCTGACCTCTACTCGCATATAAAGGATTTTTGCGACACAATGCATTCAATAGCTGTCAATGCCCTTGAGGGCGTTGCCAGAGAACTCTACTACTTGTTGGATCAGTTCTTGGACTATCACACAACTCCGACTGACAAATACATCGTGTTTATACATGATCAAATTGCCGTCCAAACATTCGGCAATCTATTATTAACCAAAGGATTCGATAAGACCTACCCAGAATTTTGGGAAGGGTTGAAAGATGTCGAATTTTATTTTGTGTCTGTGACAGAGTCGATGGCCAAAGGTACCTATTCTCTAAATTGGCCCCTTATTCTTCATGAGATGGCACACATCGTCTGCTACCATAAGAGTGTGAACATGGATTTCTTGAAGAAGGTGCCGATGTTCGGCGAGATTGAAATTGACCGCGGCAAAGAGCAAGAAGAAATGCCACAGCAGATTGGGCTAATAAAGAAACAAGATGAGAGTGCAAGAATGAAGAGACACATCACGGAGTTTCTCGCAGACATAATGGTAAGCCGATGTTTCGGTGTTGTTTATGGTTGGAGGCTGTTTGAAATGTACGGTGCACTAAGTAGTGTATTCGAACCGACAACTGACCATCCATCTGAGTACAAGAGAATAGAACTTATAGCGACTGAGCTAGAAGGACAAATGGGCAGACGCAAAAATGCTACTTTTCTCAGGCGGAGACTACCTTCACCGCCTGCCACCAACCCTGCAATGGAACGAAATCAGAAAAAAATTGACGCAGAGCTAGGTCGCGTCTTGCCAAAAGTTCGGTCCTACAGTAGTTATGTTCTCACAAATGACCAGGAAAAGTACAGTCTCAGAAGCGGGCCATGGTCGAAAACGCTCGTTCTCTGCGGGAAAACTATGAAAGAAAAAACCGTGGATAACCTTCAAAAAGAATTATTCGAGGGAAAACCGATTATTCTGGAACCGCCCGCTCTATATAGCATTGCTGTGCAAAACCCCACGAAAGCTCAGGCCCTTCTGGATCCTCCGACAAAAGAGGACAAGGAACGAGCAGACAAAATATTGGAATTACTTGCCGAATGTATTCGTCTTTATGAAGTGCAACGCGAGTTCGCAACTAATGTAGAACCCTTGCGCCTCGAATCTTAACTTGCAGAGACTCCCTATATTGTTCTATTTTCTCAACGTCTTCATCGCACTTAGGCGGACGAATGCGAACTTGAATATCATATTCTTCAGGGCGATCCTTACCATAAAACTCAGTCTTGGCACAAGGATAGAAGCTTATCTTCGCCACTCGCATCAGTGGATATATCTTGATGGGCATATCGCCGGCATTAAGCAACTCAAAAACCAAGTGCCCTCTGAATCCTGGATCGATGAGTCCAGCTGCCGCATGCACAACGAGTCCCTCTCTTGCCACAGTGCTTCTGCCATCTAGGTGACCGATAAGAGAGTTGGGTAATGCAAGATACTCGAATGTCTGCGCAAGAACAAAGCGTTTTGGTTGGAGGTAGAAAGCTTCGTAAAAAAACTCGAGGCTAATAAACTCCAGATATTGCTTGTATTCGTCCCTTGTCTTTGCTGGATCAATATGAGGTATCTTTGCAGTTTTGAACTCTGCAAAATAATTATCAATTCTCAGATCAATCGAAACATGGTCGATCTGTGTCTTAGGTTCAAGTATAGGCTCAACAACGAGCCTACGGTCAACTAAGTATTCCAGAATCTGTTCTTTTGTTAACACAGCCCTTTCGGCGTTTCTCTTAGGCAACGCAACTCGCCACTACCCTGTTGGGCGAGTGGAATAATAATAGTTTTAGGTAATCTTTCCATGACTTTGGGTACATTGCCGCAAAATCTAAATGTACTTACGAACACCATAACGTACGTGAGTCCAAAAGAACTTGAGCGTGAGCCAGACTATATTATACCAGCGTCGATAGATAGAATCACAGAGGGTTATGTCGATATACAGTCTTCTCGCGAGGTTACCCGAACCCTTCACCAAATGGAACTTGCATCGCAACACAACCTGAAGGCACCTATTTTGTCACAAATACAAAAGAACTACAAGGGACTAGAAGACACTATTGACGATGTTTTATACTGGGACGAGCAAAAGAATGTTATCTATATGGAAGCGTTGGCAGTTTTCAAATCTACCGCCGAGTTTCTCAAGTTTAGAGTTAATTTTCAAACGCGACTTAACCTCTCGCACCTAGAATGCCCCATATGCAAAAACCAAACATGGAAGGTGAAAAACATCGCAGCCAAAACCATTCAAGACAAAGAAGAAAAACTGCACAAATGTCTATCAATTTTCTTTACCTGTGAAAAATGCCTCAAAGAAGGCCGCATCTCGAACACTGCCATAAGTTTTCTAGGCATGAAATATGCGTTGGTAAAATCTGGTAGGGGTCTAAAGGATTTCTTGGATCGAATTAGGAGCATTAAGATACAGGGCGACTTAACTAGCCGCGCAGCCACTGTAGAAATAGAATTAAATGATGCGAGAATTAAACTTGAGCGTTGCCCTCTGCTTTGATTCGCTAAATATAATCAATTGCTTGACGCGATAGATCTCTGCGGGAAATCTTGACGCATCGTTTATAAAATCTGGGCACAATTAAGAATGAGCCCCTAAGAGTTATGAGAACCCAGAATAGAAGAAGTTATATAGTGCTGCAGGATGCTGACAGACCATCAGGAGACGCGTGGCCAAACCGAATATACTCTATGAAGATGAACCTCCATGAGTATAGAAGAAGAGAAACTTGAGGATTACCTTTGTAGATGTGAAAGAAAACAAGGTTCTGGAACTGAAGTTACCGTAGCCTTGGAAGGTGGCGGGCACACTAAATTCTTAGTCTGGAAATGTCAAGAATGTCATGGGCTAGTTGCCTTCCCACGAGACAATTTATTGATCTTCCTAAAAAAAGGTACTTTAGACAATAAGGTATGGTTTTTCCAAAAAGTGATAAAAGCTGGAGGCTACGCAACACAAATCGAAATACCTCAAAAACCTAAACCTTAGTGGAGATTGTGGTAAGAGAACACCATCTGTCACAGCAACTGATATTCTGATTTGCCAAAGATCATTTGTGGAAGTCGTCGACTCGGAGTGCGTGAAATCGCCAAACGAAACGCATTTCTCAAAGAAATTGCGAAAGGTTTACTCCGTTTCCCTTTTCCTTATGGAACGTATCAGACGCTGCCGAGGATTCCCTGCGAGTCTTTCTTTCCTGTCTTAATCTTGCAAAGCTTTCTTGTGGTCTCATTTCTAAATTGAACTGGATTGAAGAGAGGCAAGGGATCGTTTGAGAACCGAAAGCCTGCTTGGTCGACGGACATACCGCAAAGGAACCGAGTCTTGATGGCGAATTTTGTGATGAAACAGAGTCATCAAATGTAATCTCATTCCCAAAGCTTGATGTTTGATTTTTTTCTGTTAAGCACTGCTCACCTTTGGGCTCCTTGCATGATCCAGCAAAAAGTGTAGTTCTCGCATTCAACTCAACAGCTTTCTTGAACTCATTGACAACTTTTTTGATAGCGCCTTGAGTAATAATGAGTTTCTCTGTGTCATCAAGGTCTCTGCCCAATTCCTTTGCCCTAGATTCTTCGAGTCGAGCGAGGTCGACACCCAAAACTCTAGCCATGCCTCGCAATGAGTCTAAAACTTCAATACTCGCTTGTTTCTCTGGCTTGAAGATGAGTTTGGCGTATTCTTTGCGCAGTTCATCGAACTTTGTTTTGTCATAGTACGTGTCCCTGCTTCCACCCAGCAGGTGGCCCATGAAATATTCTTGTGTTTTCAAGTCTAGTCTTCCGCCGTCAGCAAACTGGCTCCGTAGAACTGACTCGAACGTTTTCCTGAGACTGTGCGGGACCACATTCTTCCATTCTTTGATGCCCGCTTTCCGCGCCGCAGTTTTAACTATGACCTCTAATTCTCGGGCCGACAAAGGTTTGTTAGCTCTTTCTTTGAGCCCAAGTTGATTATGTTCAGAGCAGAACAATATCTCAGCGTCTTGAATCTCGCCGAATATGCGTCGGCGCTGGTCAACGTAGAGTTTCATTGCTTCGGTCGCCTCGGCTGACGTGAAAACGTTGTATTCTATGTTGCCTTTGCACGCAGAAGAAACGGTTTTTTTCATGCCTTTGTGAACCTTGATTAGGATATTCTGTTGGCCCTTCTCTAGCTCATCTTTGAGATCACCGTACAAAAGCGCTCTGAGGGTTCCATTTCTTAGCCCAGTGGACCCTAAAAAGAAAATAATGGCTCGATTTCTTAGTGAGCCTGCCACGTTTGCCATTCCTCTAGATTCCTCCGACGTCGGTATGTATTCGGGTCTCGTTCTATCACGTACGGACTGATGGAAACATTCGACATCGAGCTCCTGGCTGCCTTTGAAACCGTTGGTCTTGAAGAAGGTTTTCAGTATGAACTGGGCGGTGTTTGCTGTTCTCGGGCTCTTCCATTTGTTTTTCATTTTCCAGTAACAGAAGCTCTCAATGAGCTTTTCAACGTCGGCTTTCGGTAATGCAACCAGTTCATCGGGCGACTTGTTTGCGTACTTGCAGAATGCAAAAAGGACATTGCAATAGACAGACCGGGAGCCTTCACTGCCAATCTTCTTGTATCTGAGATAGTTCAGAAAGTTGTTTACGGGGGGATGTTTGCTGTTCCAGTCTGAAATCCCGAGATATGCTTCCCAAGGAGTAACCATGGCTACACACCCCAAAAACGTATTGCGAAACCGTGGGTTCGACATATATTTCTTTGGCGTAACTGTCGTTTCGCAATACGGGCTGGGATTTTTGCTGGGTTATTTTTAGGCATCTTGAGCCACCTTGATTCCGAGGGCTTTTTTGTCCTCTGCTGGCAGAAATGATAGGGCTGCTAGTTCTTTGCGTATGGCGAGCCTGACGAAATCGCTCAGGTCTTCTCCTCTGGCTTTGCACACCTTAGTTAGCAGAGATCGATCTTCCGCCGTGATCCTGACGCTTAGTTTCGTTTTTTGTGAGGTTGTGTCCGACATAGTCCTACCGAGAGAAAAATGCTGTAGAAATGGGCCGAATTGATGGTAAAATAGCGTGAAGCTTAAGATTTTGCACTCACCCTATGAGTATGGAGCTGGACTTGCATGAGGAACGCAACGATTGTGGAACGTAAACTGGCTGAAATGTTTGGCAATCGTGCCCGGAACTTTGTGGCGAACCTTGTCGTGGAAAACCAAGCGGTTATCAGGTTGACTTTGAGTGGTATTCAAGATCTGGAATGGAGAGGAATCACAAGAATAGTTGAAAGTGTGGGAGGGTGCTGGGAGCAAAGTGAGAAAGTATGGAAAATCCCGTGTTTCATCAGCAGGCTAAACTTGCCAATTCCAAATAAGGTTGGAACGCGACGTTTACATGTACGGCCATTAACTCTTCAAAATCTTATTTTTCTTCACGATACGTTTGGAGATAATCCTCCGACTAGTTGGAAAGACGTTCAATCGGCTCTCTCTTGCCTAAGGCTGAAAAGAAAACGCAAGATTAACGAATACTCGAAGGCAGAGTGTCGGGATTACCTAGGAGCACTAATAGCGTTAGCGCCTTCAAGGTCTTCTTTCAGCCATCCTTAAGACTTCTTGATATTGTTCCCAAGTTAGTTTTGTAAAAGCACGTGAAAACTGCATTGCAAGTTTCTTCTCAACATCTTTCTCCAAAGGTTATTTAACGAGTACGTCAATGCTTGAAGGCTCAAACTCACAGCGGCCTTGTAAACATGGCCGCCTTCGCGTCTCATTCGGCTTTGCTCTTCCTGAGTAGTTTTTTAACCTCTTTATTAGTTATTGCCATCTGTCGTCGCCGACGCGAAACTCAAATCAGCGTTACTTCAGTTTGACGTTTGAGGCTCGATCGAGCTTAGGCCCTCACTGGAAGCGTGTTTTACCGAATATTGCGAGTAGATAATCTCATTAGAGGGGATTTTTTTCCCATAATTGGAGCGTGCTTAGCGTTTGTTTGATAATGGACTCTCCTTTTTCTGTGAGGTCATATTCTGTTGTGCTCGATTTTTTTTTGATTGTTGGTTCTCCTTTTCTTGTAACTTCATATTCCACGGTTCGTACCCGAGCCACGAGTTTCAAGTCAGTCAGAGTCTGTAACGATCTGTAGATTCTCTTTCGATACGATAGGTTCTGGAAGTCACAAATACGTAATCCGCGAAACTTGGGTTTATCCGAGCGTTTTCGCAGAATATGCTCAAGAATCATGAGTTTTATGTTCCTATCCTTCGTCTCAGCCAATTTTTCCAAGTTATCCTGACCAAGTTCGTTTGTGAGACGCCTCACAAGGTTTGCCAGTTCTGTCGCCCGCTGAGTGAAACAGTGCAACAAGTAATCCGACGCATATAATTCTGCATCGTCCTCTAACCCATTACGCCTAAGAAATGCGTTGATCTGCGATGCTCTTTGTGGAGTGCCATTTGCCGTCGTTTCCATCAACGCCTGTGAGTTGCGAAGTGCAAAATTAAAGAATCCATAAAATCTGCTTTGAACAGTGTCATTCGTCATGTGGGCTTGCATCTTGCTCTCTCCTTCTGTGAGTCATCATGTCAATCAATCCAATGAGTGACAGTATGGCAAGAGTTGCGTATCCCAAGTTGTCCATGAATTCTCTTGGGCTAGTGAAATAGAAAAGAGTGATCAATGAGAACGCAAGGATAACAATAGTCAGGTCCGATTTTTCAAATACTTTACCCAACATAGTTGCCTCCGAATCTTGACAACGAAGGGAGAGGCTTTATGCGGGACTTAAGCCTTTGCTAAAGCGATTTGTCCCATTAAAGCACTTTGTCCCACCAACACTTTATTAAGGCAAGGACAGAAGTTCTATTTTTGTGGATGGTTGCCTCCGAATCTTGACAAAATCGGCATATTGCCGGTTATGAGGCAATCGTCCACAATTCAACCTTTTGATGCTGTTAACCATTTGTCTCAAGCATGGGAAAAAGGTCCCTGCCTTATGTCATGAAGAGACTCAACGAACCTTTCTGTGAGGCAGAAATAGAGAGGCTCGCAAGGGCCTAACCCCATGTCGAATGCTACAGTTATGTGAGAAATATGTAAGTAATTTTTGCGGCCAGGTTTTTCTAGGTATGCCTTGTCTACTTTGGGTCACTTTGAATGGATAGAACCTCTATCCTATCTGTTACGATTTACGTGATGAATGCCTATGCTTTGGCTTGGTTGAATATATATCCATTTGCGTAACCTAAACCACCGAGATGAGTCGTGGTTTTAGAAAAAAGGGGATTGAAGATACATAATCTGTAACATGTAATCAGAATATTGAACATGTAACTTTGGCAATTGCCATAATTTCTGTATCTATTCACGTTTTTCGGCTGCTTCTCGCGCTCTTTCTATGAATTTTGTATCCTTGCTTGTTCTCGCTATTCTTTCTGCTGCTTCCGTAGTCATTCTTTCTCTTTTGGGCATTTTCTTACCCAAAGTGACAGAATGAGGATCACGCATTAAAACCTTGTCTTGGCAACGGAGAATGTACACTCAAGCCTCTTCTGGGAAAGAAGTGAATAGGAACTAAACTCTAGCTCCTTCCCGTTTTCTCCAATCAAGGGGCGACACATATTATAAGTCCAACGATAACGCCTAGCGAACACTCTTTCCTGATGTATTTTTCTTTGGGCGATGTCTGTGAAGGGTAATCGTGTGTCTGTCGAAGGGGAAGAAAATAAGACTAGGAATCTTTTGCCTTTTTGGGCTAGGGAGTTGCTTGGGATGTGTGAGGAAGCTGGGAGGAAGCATAGAGTTCCGAGATCTTCCTTGCAATAGTCCTTCTCACATTATCATCTCTCATCAGCATGTCCATTATTTGGTCTGCTTTGGCTCTTTCTTCCTCAAGCTTCATGGCGGCTCTCAGGTTTAATGCCATTCCACAGCTTGGGCAAAACTGTGTTTCAGGACCCGCCTTCTGCTTGCATCTTGGGCATGTGGTCGAAGTCAATTCCATCCTTGGTTTACCTTCTTCGGTCACCGTTATTCCATGGGCTTTCAAGAGGGCACTGTCCACGTCCCTTCCTGAGAGATGAACGTACACTGAAGGCATGTCTGATCCTTGAACCCAGCCTAAATGCTCTTTCATCTGAGCCTCTGTAAGGACGTTCGCCAACTCTGTCGCCCTGGTATGCCTCATGAGATGCGAGTACACTCTCTTCTTAAGCCCAGTTTTTCTAGCCAATCTACGGAGCAAAGCCCTTGCGCCCTCATAGTTGAGGGGCTCATGTCTGCTAACTGTGCCCACGCCAACCCACAGAGGCGCATTAGGATCATTCCTTTGTGGATGCATACTGAGCCAAGAGGCCAGTGCGGGCGCCGCCGCTATGACTCTGACACGCCTGGGTCCAGTCTTTCCGTCTACGACAAGAACTGCACCATACTGGTCAAACGCTACGTTGATTATTTTGAGAGACAGCGTCTCGCCTATTCTGCATCCTGACTCATAGTGCGTTAGTATGAGGGCTCGGTCTCTCTGGTTTTCAGTAGCTTCAACAAGGATCTTGAGTTCTTCAGCGGTAAGAAGCGCCTCAGGCAATAGCCGCTTCTTTCTCAAACTGGCCTTTATCCACCTCACTTCTTCCGGATATTCGTGCTCGTCTTCGTCACACCCTCTTAGCCATTGGAAATATTTTTTGATGATTATCTTGATGTCATGCTTCGTGTTCTCAGAGTAGCCTGACTCGTTTATGCGGCTAATCAGGTTCTCCATGTCTCTCCTGTCAAGTTGCCCCAGCGGCTTACCAACGATTCTGGCAATCACTATGAGATGGTTAATGTATTTGACCGACCTTTGCTTGCTGACGCCCTTGGCAAGCAAATGCTCAACCAGCTTCGCAATGCTGGTTCTGTCTTCATCCTTGAGGTCTGGCGTCGACCGTAGACGCCTTAACGCTCTGTCAAAGATCTGGTCATATGGATACGTTCCGATCCGTTTCGTATACACGGCACCCACAGGAAAAATGCGGTTGGGAACTGGACTGGAAGTTTGGTGCTCCGGCCGGGATTCGGACCCGGGTCCGCGACTTTCCATCACTTTTGAGTGTCGAGAGGCCGCTATACTTGGTCCTTTACGTTTGACCGGACTATACTACCGGAGCACTGCAGAGGTCTAGTATCTTCGCTCGCAGTATATTTTTGTTCCGTCAGTTTTTGGAGCATGGCTGAGTCTCTTTCCCATGGTATGACTCTGCTTGGACAATATAGAAACTCGTTCTACAGAAAAGCTAAAAGTCACTTGGCACGTAGCTGTCTTCTGAAAGTGTGATGTGCTTTGATGCTTTCTGACCTTGAACAATCGGCTTTGGAAGCAGCTCTAAAGAGAGGTGCCTCGTACGCTGACATGAGGACCAGCGAGATCCTGAATGAACTCTTGACCGTTAAGGACGGTCAACCGGAGACCGTTAACCTCCTGCAGACTAAGGGGTTCGGCGTTCGAGTGATCAAGGATGGAGCATGGGGCTTCGCCGGCTCGGTCGTGATGACTAAAGAAGAGGTTCTGAACACGGTGGAGAGAGCCGTTGAGATCGCAGCGGCGAGCGCCTTGCTCAAGAAGAGAGAATCGATTCTAATTCCAGAAGAGGCAAGACGGGACAAGTATTCTACACCGGTCAAGAAAGACCCTTTTGAATGTCCGTTAGAGGAAAAGCTGGACGTGCTCGTTCAGGCTAGTCGAACTCTTAAGGAACACTCGCCGCTGATAAAGGCTTCTTACGGGTATTTCCACGGGTTTAGGGAGAACAAGTTGTTCAAGAGCACAGAGGGAGCAGAGATAAGTCAACAGATAACTTGGTGCGGCGGAGGGCTGACAGCCATCGCCGTCAAGAACGGGGAAATGCAGTCCAGATCGTACCCGTCTGGTTTCAGGGGGGACTTCGCCACGAGTGGTTACGAGTTCTTCGAATCTCTGCTCTTGCCTGAGCATGCCAAAGAAATCGGAGAAGAGCTCATGAGCTTATTCCAGGCGGACAAGCCTCCGCCTGGAGAGACGGATCTAATCCTGACGGGCGATCAGCTTGCGCTGCAAACACACGAGAGCTGCGGGCATCCGACAGAGCTGGATCGTGCCCTTGGAACGGAAGCGGACTATGCTGGGACCAGCTTTCTGACACCCGAAAAACTCGGAAAATTCAGGTACGGTTCAGAGAAAGTGAACATAGCAGCTGACGCTACGGTTCCTAAGGGACTCGGAACCTTCGGCTACGACGACGAAGGAACCAGAGCGAAGAAGGTCTACCTGATCAAGGAAGGAATATTCGTGGGATACCAGAGCTCGCGCGAGACCGCGGCTCAGCTGAACCTTGGAGAGAGCAGCGGCGGAATGCGCGCCGACTCGCCTCTTGCCCTGCCAATCATCCGCATGACAAACGTCAACCTGCTCCCCGGAGACTGGAAGGCTGAAGAGATAATCGAAGACACCAAGGATGGCCTTCTCATGATGACTAACCGTTCATGGAGCATTGACGACAGGCGCCTCAACTTCCAATTCGGCACCGAGATCGGCTGGAGAATAAAGAGCGGAAACAGAGAAAAAATCGTCAAGAACCCCACGTACATGGGCGTAACGCCGCAGTTCTGGGGTTCATGCGACGCCGTGAGCAAAGACGACTGGACCATGCACGGCACACCGAACTGCGGAAAAGGCGTGCCTGGACAATCCATGTACGTAGGGCACGGATGTGGAACGGCCAGGTTCCGCAAAGTCCAGGTGGGACTGATAAAGTAGCGAGAGTGAACACGTTGAAGGACATGTTGTTAGAGATAGCCGAGAAAGCCGTTCAGTACTCGATCAACAAGAAAGTTGATCAGGCGCAGGCTTCTGCTTTCATGTCGGACACGGCACTGACACGGTTTGCAAACTCGCAGGTACACCAGAACGTGGCCACAAAAACCGGCGGAGTGACGATTAAAGTCATCATGAAAAAACGCATCAGCAGCCTCCGCATCAACTCGCTCGAGGAAAAAGACATCAAAAAAGGCGTGCTGCAGGCAGTCAAAATCGCGCAGGCTTCTCAGCCGAACAAGCTCTTCAAGAGCCTGCCTGAACCGGAGCCTTGGAGGCCGATAGCACGAGCATTCGATGAGGAAACTGCAGAGTGCACGCCGAAATACAGAGCCGAAAGAGTGAGAGAAGCCATCGAAACAGCTCATTCGAAATCACCGTCGGTGAAGGCCGTCGCAGGATACTTCTCGACAGGATCCACGAGCTATGCCGTAGCGAATTCTTTGGGCGTTTCGGCCTGGGCAAGAATGTCCTCATCGAGCATGAAGGTCACTGTGATCTCGGAATCCGGAACTTCACAGGGGTTCGGAACCGCTGAGAAATACTCTAGGAGGGTCAAGGACGTTCAGCCAGCCGTTCTTGCTGATGTCGCCTCTGAAAAATCAGTGAAGGGATTGAACCCGGTCAGGATTCCGCCCGCTGAATACGAAGTCGTCCTGTCACCTCTTGCTGTCGCCACTCTCCTAATGTACCTCAGCTTCGGATTCTCAGCGACTGCTTATCAAGATGGAACATCCTTCGTCAAATACTGTCTCAATCAACGAGCGTTCGACGGCAAACTCAACGTGAAAGACGACGCGCGAGACCCCCAAACACTTGTCGCCGCGCCAATCGACGGCGAAGGAGTCCCGAAGAAGGTCATGCGCCTGATAACGGGAGGCGTCGTATCGGACCGCAGCATCTGCTACAACTCCTTCACAGCAGGAAAGGAAAACAAGAAGAGCACGGGCCACGCTCCGACTCCGATGCTTGCAGCCTACTTTGATAGGCCCGGACCCTTCAACGAGATCATGAGCCCCGGAAACTCAACCCTGAACGAACAGATTGCTGAAACGAAGCACGGTATATTCGTCACGACGGTGCACTACGTCAACCCAGTTGAACCCACAAAAGCGATCCTGACCGGTCTTACAAGAGACGGAACATTTCTCATCGAGAAAGGCGAGGTATCCAAGCCCATCGTAAACATGCGGTTCACGGACAGCATGCTCTCAGCCCTGAGCGACATACCGATGATGAGCAAGCAGTTGGAAATAAACAGGGGGACAACCGTTCCTTCTTTGAAACTGAAGAAGCTCAGGTTCGTCGGTCTCTCCGCCTACTAGTCCTGCAAATTCATTTAGCGCTCGGCTCAGCGGTTCTGTGCATTGGGACTTCGTCTTTTTCCGGTCTTGCGAAGCTTTCACGAGCTTGTGGCTTTTTTAAAGGCACTCATTCGAGACGGTAGCTGTAGTCAAGGACTCGGGCAAGTTGACCCAGACTTCTTCGTCTTCCACTAATTTTGCCTCTACTGGGATTGTGACGGTGAACGTTGTTCCCTTGCCTAGCATGCTCTTGACGGCGATAAAGCCTCCGTGTGCTTCCACGTTGCGTTTGCATATGGCCAAACCGAAGCCCATACCTTTAGCCTTGGTCGTAAACAACGGCGTGAACACCCTGCTAGCGACCTGCTTAGTCATGCCGACTCCGGTATCCTTAAACATGAATCTCACGTTATTGCCTGATCTCTTGCTAGTTATCGTAAGCGTTCCGCCCTTGGGCATGGCGTCAACCGCGTTCCTGATCATGTTGACAAAGGCTCTCTTCAGCTTGTCGACATCAACCGTTATCCACGGCTCATCCCTCGTCAAGTCTACCAGTTCGATCTTCCTAGGGATTCTCGCTCGTGCTATGGCGTCCCGGACCACCGTCTGAGGTGTCGTTTTCATCAGTTCCAGCTTAGGCTCTCTTGAGTACTCCAACAAGTCGTTAATGATCTTGTTTGAGTATTCGATGTCGTTGCTGATGATGTTGAGCATCTCTCTTGCCTTCTCGTCGAGTTCCAACCCGTATTTTGCTTTCAGGTAATAAGTGGCCCCCGCGATCCCCGTCAACGGATTCCGCAGGTCGTGTCCCACCATTCCCGCTAGTTCGCCTATGGCCGCTAGCCTCTCGGACTTGAAGAGTTGTTGTTCCATCCTCTTACGCTCGGTTATGTCTTCTGTTATGGTCGCGATGCGCACTGGGTTATGTGAGGCGTCCATCACTATGCTTGAGGACAGTTCAGCTGGAAACTCACGGCCAGACTTGGTCACGAAGGTATACTCGATGTTCTTCATCTGGTCTCTTTCGAGGGTTTTCCTCAGATTCTCAAGGGCTCTCTGATGATCCTTCTCCGCGATGAGCTTAAGGAAGCTCTGGCCTATCAACTGTTGCTTTGAAGTGTACTCGTGCATCCTAAGAGTCTGCTCGTTGCATTCCACAATGTTTCCATCAAGGTCAGTAACTGTTATGGCGTCTGGTGAAGCAGAGAATATACTTCTGGTTTGTTCCTCACTCTTTCTCAAGTCCCTAGTTCTTTCTTCAACTTTTTCCTCCAAGTGCTGCGCGTACTCTTTCACTTGCTGAATCAACCTGGCGTTTTCGATTGCAACCGCAGCTTGATGGGCGAACAGCTCAAGGGGGGCAAGTGAATCCTGGGTGGGCCGCCTTCCATCCTTGGGATCGTCCATGCTCATTATGCCCACGACTAGGCCGTTGGGCAGCCGCAGTGGAACAAAAAGCAAGTCATCAGGATCCCAGTCGACCGTAGACTGTTTTGAGACTTTGCTGCGAAGCGCGTACTTGAACTGTCTTCGGACTAGCGGGTCAGCCCAGGGAAGATAGTAGAATTCTCCGAGGCGGAACCTCTCAAACATTGAGCTCAAGCGTTTGCGCCACACGTTTCCAGTGGATTGATGCTCCATCAAGTACTGCTCCTCTTCAGGCTTGAGGCCTGCCGTCACGACGTCGGTCGTGTCAAGTTTTTCATCCTTCAACGATATGACCACTCTTGCCCACCCCTGCTCTTGAACTGCTTCAGCAATAGTCTTAAGTCGTTCACGTAGGTCCGTCGTGTGAAGCATCGTAGCTGAGCTTCTCATCAAGCCGGCCAATTTCTGCGAGGCTTTTCTGTACTCTTCCTGGCTCTGTCGCATCGTGTTCTCGATTTGTTTTCTCTCGGAGATATCTCTAATAATGGCCATAAAATGTAATCCGCCCTCAATTTTCATTGAAGAAGCAGAGGCTTCGGCTTGAAACTCTGTGCCGTCTTTTCGAACAGTGACCAGTTCTGTCTTTGAAATCAAGGAGGTCTTTCCATTGTCTTTGAAGATTCCTAATTGCTTCGTGGTTTTCTCTCGAAATCGCTTGGGAATGATGAGTTCGACTGCTTTTCTGTCCATAGCTTCCTCTTTCGTGTATCCGAAGATTTTTTCAGCCGCGGGATTCCAGTAAGAGATCTCTCCAGTCTTGTTGATGAGGACGATGGCTTCCAACGCGGAAGCACTTATTGCGCGGAATTTTTCTTGATTAGAACACAGTTCATCTTGTATGTGCCTGCGTTCTTCTTCCACTCCGATCGCAGATGCAAGCAACCCAAGAATTCTCTTATCCTCTTTAGTGGGAGCATAATCCTTCTGATAGACGACGCATAGTGATCCTATTGCTTTTCCAGCGAATTTCACGGCCTTTCCAACGTACGTCTTCAATCCGTACCGTTTTACTATAGGATCAGTCTTGGCATAGCGGCTTTTTTCAAGACTGCGGATGACAACTGTCCTTTTTCTGCTCTGTTTGATCACGTCATAACAAATGTGTCCCTCAGGTTTGCTTGCAGAATGATAATCTGGAGGTGTGTTCCAATGTCCAGCCGAATAAAGTACTTCTTGGCCAAGACGATCGTACAGTGCGTAGGCTCCTCCTAGTAGCTTTCCGCAAAGAGCGACGAGCGAATTGATGTTTCTGTTTGGGTCGGCCTTCAAATTCACAAAACACTCATTTAATCGTGCCATACGCTGTTCTGATACTCTACGCTTAGTAACATCCCGGGCGATGATCGTCATGAAAGCATTGTCGTTCATCTTCCAAGTAGACAGGGATGCCTCGAGCGGAAATTCGGTCCCATCCTTTTTGAGTCCTACGAGCTCGCGAACTCTGTTTGATGGGGACTGTTTGAATGAAAGCGCTTGTTCAGGCTTCTCTTGATGCGTCCGTACAGACCGCTTGGCCACAAGCTTTGTCACAGGTTTTCCGATGACCTCGCTAGTCTTGTACCCAAAAACGCGTTCAGCAGCCCTGTTCCAGAATATGATCCTCTCCTTAGAATTTATCGAGATAATGGCGTCCGGAGCCGAGTTTGCCACTGCGCGGAGACATTTTTCACTGTCCAGAACCGCCATCTTTAATTTCTTGTGTTCAGTTGCGTCTTCAAGCGTGACCCCGATCAAGTCGCGTGAGACAGGAAAAGCACTCACGTTAACAAACCGTTGCCGACCGTGTTCTTCAGTGTAGCAAAACTCTCCCAGGGATGAAGCTTTCCCGAGGCGGAGGATGTTCTTGCCGATCCTCGCTACTTTCCTGTTTAACTCGGGACACGTCTCTTCCAACGTTTTTCCCAAACTATCTCCGGTGAGAGGTCTGCCGAACTGTTCGGTAGCAGGGTTTGCCGAAACAAGCCTGAAAGTGATTGAACCGTTAGCCTCCTCCATACGCCAAATATACAGGCCGATTCGCAAACTGTTGATAGCGTTTTCGTACAGTTTCCTCGCGGGGTCTCTGCTACTGTCCTTCTTGACCCTAACCTGCTTTCCTTCGACAGGAATTGTTGAGTTTCCAAACTTGCTTTTGATCTCGGCTCGATTTGTGAATGCGTTCAAATTCTTGATCCTCGACATATCTTAACCTAGACTCTTCGATCATTGTCCAGATGTCCGTTTCCCACTTTCTTTCTGCTCGTCCTATATCGGCTGTCGTGCCAAGCGTAGAACGACGCGGCCAATTTCGTCGTGCGCCGGCGATCATGCATCGTGGACGGAGGAATCTGTCGGGCCGATCTGACTTAATCCTTATGAATCTAGGCTATGTATTCGGAGTCGGCACTCTCGTCTTCGTGCGAAGAGGCGAGCGCTAATAACCGGTTGTGAATTGACGTGCAAAATCTGCTCTGGAAATATTCGTTATGAACGATAAGAATGCCTTAGGAGGGGATAATGAGCAATTGAAAAAGATTGGGGTTCGCTGGTCGAACAGCGAGCTTTTCGAGAAGGTCTCGGCTACCCGTTCCGTCTTTCTATTAGGATCTTGTTATCCCCTGGTTTGAAACTTATCTTGAGTCCGATGGAGTCAGCGCCTCTTCTCGTTTTAGTGAAGTCCTTGAATGGGAACATGCTATCTTCGGCCAAATCCAGTGGAAGATAGATCAGGTATTTCCCGTCTTTTCTCCTGAATAGGCGTCCTCTCCCTTCCTTGACCATTCGCTTTTCACCTCGATTAAATCCATGGTTCAAGAGCACTCCTATAAACGCCAAGACTATTTAATACTTGTCCTCAACGAAAGGAAACGGCCAACGATTGCACGCGTGGCCGCTGAAAAATGTGAATCGCATTAAACAAAAAATCGAATCGCGCTGGATAGGCATCTGATCGTAACAACATATTCGCCAGTGGCTCTGACGGGATGCAGACGATTGCGACGGGAATGCAGCACTGAAACCGATTTCAACGTGGAGCCGATGTGACGATGCTCGTAACTCTGATCAGCCTTGTCAAGCCGACAG
>Ga0187771_10000230_pt1 | contig 31881 bp, 33 predicted proteins | sample 0116_SJ02_MP15_1_FD_133139 | JGI IMG/M metagenome (GOLD analysis project Ga0187771, IMG submission 133139) | Tropical peat soil microbial communities from peatlands in Department of Meta, Colombia - 0116_SJ02_MP15_10_MG | ecosystem: Environmental > Terrestrial > Soil > Wetlands > Peat | place...
CCGGCGGCGGCGCGGCGGTCACTATCCTCGCGGGAAAGATCGCGCATGCCAGGAGAAAAGAACCATGTTCCTTGGGCACCGGATTTCTCGTCGTCGCCGGTGTGGGCGGGAGTGAAGTCGCGGTAAGCCAGCCCTTTGTCGAAAATCGACCACGCCATCCTGCGATGCAGTTCGATCCGGTCAGACTGCTTGTACTCCTCGTCCCAGCCCAGGCCGAGCCACTTCAGCCCGTCGAAAATCGAGGTGACGGAGGCGTCGGTGTTTCGCTCGACGTCGGTATCGTCGAGCCGGAGAATCATCGTACCGCCCGTGTGGCGGGCGTACAACCAATTGAAAATAAAGGTGCGGGCGCTGCCCACATGGAGGAATCCAGTGGGTGAGGGGGCAAAACGCACTCGCGGCTTAATGGAAGAGTCGGCTAACTCGTTCATCGGGAAGTCCGTAGTGATGGTACGGGCGGGCGAAAAGCAGCGTCAAGCCGGGTTTCAATCTGAGACATTCGCTCTCTAATCGCCTCATGGACGGCGGCATTGTACCTAAATCTTATTGTTTTCGGGGTCAGGGTATGAAACCATTGTGATACCACTTCCCACCGCAACCAAGGTTTGCGGATCTTGCCCAGAGTGTCTGCGGCTGGTCTATGAATAGTGTTGTCATCACGACGGTAGTCATCCCCGGTTTTGTTTCCCTGCTCCTGTTTCTTGTTTTCTGGTATCTCCACGAGCAGAGCCGGCAGCCTTATTTTCTCGCCTGGCAGTGGGCCTGGGCGGCGTATTCGCTGCACTACATATTCGACGCGTTTCCGAAGTCTCCGATCGCGTTTTTCCTGAGCGAGTTTTTCTTGGTGACGATGGCGATGTGCATCTTTGCTTCGACGCGGCTGATGCGCAACGCGTATCGCTTCCGCTGGTTTGACGCTGCGCTGGCCGCTGCCGGAGTCGTGCTCGCGGCCTTGACGCTTCGCGGGCATATTGTGGGCGGAGTGTTTCTTCCCGATGTGCAACCGTCGATCCGGCTCGGGATGGGTTTGGCGACGATTCTTCTGTATTGCTCGTGGGTGTTTTTCTGGAGCGGCCACAAACGCGGATCGCTAGCGTTTGAGGTTCTTGGCGGGTCGCTGGCGCTGTGGGCCGTGCTGATGGGAGTGGGGCAGTTGCAAAATCCGCAGTTGGGAACGTTCGGGACCGCCAGCCGGTTGTTCGGCCCCGTGCCGCAGATGCTGCTGGGCATCGCCATGGTGATGGTGTTGTTTGAAAACCAGCGCAACGCGGTGCAGGAAAACACGCTGGCGCTCTCGACGCTGGGTGTGGATCCGCGGCGCCTGCTCTTCGCCGACGATCTTGTGCCCAGCATGCAAGCGGCGCTGGAGCGGCTGATGAGCGCTCTGCCGGCGCGGCGGGCAGCCATCCTGATCACGGAACGGTGGCGCGGTTTGCTGCCTTCTGTGCAGCAGGGATTTTCTGCCGGTTTTCTAGGATCCATGGAGAGGAGCGGAGCCGCCGACTACATCTGCGACCTGGCCTACCGGCGGAGCGGGATTTACACGATTCAGGACTTGGAGGAAATCAGCGAACCGCTGCCGGTGGCTTCGGTTGGGACGTTCGCGGAATTCAAGCGCATTCTTCTGGACGCCGAAGTCCACGATCTGACGGCAGTCACTCTCCAGACGCGGGAGCACAATTTCGGAGCCATTCTGTTTCCGCACGCTGAGCGGCGGGCTTTTGGGTCGTCAGGAGCGCGGCTCATGGTGGGCTTGGCTCTGCAACTGGGGCTTACGCTGGAGAACTACGTGGTCAGTCATGACGCCCACCGCCGCACGCAGGAGTATGAATTGCTGACCGAGATCGGAAAGGCAATCAGTTCGCGCCTCGATCCGGATGAGATTCTGCGTACGATCCAGTCCGAGCTGGGACAAATCTTCGACACGAATCATTTTTATATTGCGTTTCAGGAGGGGGATGAAATCCGCTTCGAGCTCGAGGTCCGCGATAACCGGTTCCTGCCCAAGCGGCGGCGGGAGTGGGGCAAGGGCTTCACGGAGTATGTAATCGGCAGCGGCGAGTCGTTGTTGATCCGATCCGATCTGGAGGGAACGCGCAAGCGGCTGGGGATTGGCGAGGTTTTGGAGCGCCCGGCGAAATGCCTGATTGCCACGCCGATATTCCTGGGCCACAAGCCCGCCGGAGTGATGATGGCAATGCATCCGGAGCGGGAGTTCGTCTTCGAACAGCGCGATCTGGACGTGCTGGTGACTGCGGCCGGGCAGGTCTCGGTGGCGATGGAAAATGCCCGCCTGTTTGCCGAAGAGCAGCGCCGGTCGCGCCAACTGGCCTTTCTCAACAACATTTCCCGAACCGCCATCTCCAGCGATGACCCGGGTCATTTGCTGAGCCAGATCGCGGGAGAGATTCACAAGAATTTCAGTTTCGATCACATCGGCATCGGCTTGCTCGACTATGGCACCAAGGAAATCGAGATCAAGGCCGAAGCCGGAGTTACTGCGCACGCGGCGGGGAAGAGAATTCCGCTGGGGGCCGGCATCATGGGTCGCGTGGCGCGAACGGGGGAACGCGCCCTGGTGCAGAATGCGCCGCCGGGCACTTTGCACGGAATCCTCGCGGATTCGCGCGCCGTTTTGTGCATTCCCATCACCTACGGCGAGAGTCTGCTCGGCGTGCTGAATGTGGAGAGCAGGAGGGAGAACGCATACTCGCCGCAGGACGTACTGATTCTGAACACTCTCGCTGATTTGCTGGCGACGGCCTTGCATAACGCATTCGTCTTCCAGAAACTGCAGCAGCAATCGATCACGGACGGCTTGACGGGAATTAAGACGCGGCGGTTTTTCTGGGAAGCCCTGTCGGCAGAGTGGAAGCGGGCTTCGCGCTCGGGGCGGCCGTTCTCCGTGGTGCTCGTCGATCTCGACAAGTTCAAGGAGGTCAACGACACCATGGGCCACTTCGAGGGCGATCTGGTGCTGGCGCGCGTGGGCCGTCTGCTCGAGCAGAAATCGCGGCAGTCGAACGTGGTGGCGCGCTACGGTGGGGACGAATTCATCATCCTCATGCCGGAAACCGGCGCGGAACAGGCTCAGGTGTTAGCCGAGCGGCTGCGCCAATGGATTGCCACCGACCCGATGTTGAGCGAACATCACGTGACCGGAAGCTTCGGGGTGGCCAGTTTTCCGATTCACGGGTTCTCGATTGAGGACATCATCCGCGTGGCCGATGCCGGCATGTATGTGTCCAAGCGTTCGGGAGGAAATCTGGTGTCGACGGCGCAGGAGTTTGCTGAGGGGCAGGACTTCGCCCAGCAGCGCCAGCAGATTTCCGCCTACATCGAGGGCTTTCTGCAGCGCGAGTACACCGGACCGGAACAACTGCAGGAGCTGACCTCGACGTTGTTCAAGCTGTGCGGGGGCGAGGAAGAGTGCAACGTCGCGCTGCTGAAAGAGGCCATCGAATCTTTGAGCCGGGCAGCGGAGTCGCGCGAAGTGCACACCGCCGCGCACGGCGACCTAGTGGCGCGTTACGCGGGAATCATGGCGCGGGCCCTGGGCATGTCGTCACAGGAGATTGCCGATCTGGTTTATGCCGCGCGTGTGCACGATGTGGGCAAGATTTTCGTGCCGGAAGGCGTGCTCAACAAGCCGGGACCGCTCAGCGAGAAAGAGCTGATCCAGGTGAGAATGCACGCTCACGTGGGCGCAGAGATCGTAGGCATCATCCCGCACAGCACGATGATGCGGGAGGCAATCGAGCATCACCACCAGCGCCTGGACGGCTCGGGCTATCCCGACGGCTGGAAGGGGGAGCAGATCCCACTGTGGGCGCGCATTATCGGGCTGGCCGACGCGTACGCGAACATGGTCACAGAAGAGGGCTACTCCTCCGCGAGAACGCAGGACCAAGCTCTTGACGAACTCGCCCAAATGAGTGGAACGCGCTTCGACGGTTTGCTGGTGCGGCTATTGCTGCGCGAACTGGACTCGGAGCGGACCCCGTCGGGCCCGGCAAGCTGAGTCCTGGAGCGCATAGGTTTTTTCGCCGGCTGCGCTTACGGCGTCGGCTTCGCGCCCGGCTCTTCAAATGAGCCACAACCTGAACGAAAGCTCTGGCGAAACTTCTCGCGCTCTTCGGGCGTCATCTTTGCCCAGCGGTCTGCCATCCGCCGCCGAAAACCGGGGCCATGAGAACCGTGACAGCCAAAACCTCCGAACAGAATCCGGCCGAGGGCCAGCAATCCCAGAGCCTGCCAGAAGTTGATAAGCCGCCATCCGAACAGACCCGGTAGCAGCCAGTTCCACAGAAGTTTTACTATCTCGCCGCCCAGAGCGATAAACAGCACGATTCCCACAATTGCCAACGGAGCAATCCAAATCAGTTTTTTTCTCATATATGCGTCCTCATTTCTTTTTCGTCAATCCGATAAACTCGTCGTAAATGTTTCGCAACCGTTCGCGGAGATGAAGCACGGCATAGCGCTTGCGAGCGAGCAGGGTGTTGACGTTAACTCCGCTTTCTGCGGACAGTTCCTTGAAGCTGCGCCCCTCCAGCTCGTGAGCGACGAATACCTCCCGCTGCTCGCTGGGTAGCTCGTCGAGGGCGAATTCCAGCTCCTCAAGCAGCACGTTGCGGATGTAGAGCGCTTCCGGCCCGGCATCCGGTGAGGGCAGCAGATCCTCGATCCGCAGCAGTTCGCCATCCTGATCCTCAACCGCGCGCTCGCTGAATGACTCCGGCCTTTTCTTGCGAAAAAGGTCCGTAATGCGATTGCGCGCGACGCGATAGAGCCAGCCGGTCACGTGCTCGATCGGCATCAGCAGGCGGTTGGCTTCGACCAATTCGTAGAAGACCTCCTGCACGATGTCCTCAACGTCGGCGGGATCGGGCACACGCCGCCGGATAAAGTTGCGCAAGCGCGACCGCTGTTCCCTGACGATTTCGGATATGCGACGGTCTTGCTCGGTCATCGAGGCGATGCTCGCTAGCTCATTCATCCATTACTGAAGACGAATGGCGGCCGGAAATATTGTAGAGATTTGAAGCAGAAGCGGCGTTTTGCGCCTTCGACCGGCCTAAACCGCAAATCCGCAAGCGCCGCTTGCTGAAGGGATGCGGGTGCCGCTACTGAGCGCTGCAAAATATGGTGGCGATCCAATTGCAAACGAAGGAGTCTGGAGGAGCCGATTTCTTCGCGACCTCTGCGGCTTCTCTTTGCGATTTTTGCGGTTAGAAGCCTTTGACCGCGAAGGACGCAAAGGATTCGCTAAGATCGCCGAGGGGACGGATTACGTCACCATATTGTGCAAAGCTCAATAGGATGTCGACAGACCCCTCGCTTGCTATATTCACGCGGAAGCCAGAAACTGGTCTGCCATGTCTATCGCTCTTTCCGTCTCCGGCAAAGTCGCTCTGATCTCCGGCGGGTCGCGCGGCATTGGAGCCGCCTGCGTTCGCATGTTCACGGCTGCCGACGCCAAGGTCGTGTTCAGTTATCGCAGCGCGAAAGCCCAGGCGGAAGCCCTAGCCAAAGAGTGCGGCGCCGACGTCTGCTATCCGGTGGCTTGTGATTTGAACAATCCCGAGGCAGGCCGTGGTCTGGTCGCAGAAGCCGTCCGGCGTTTCGGCCGGCTTGACATTCTGGTTGCCAACCATGGCGTATGGCTCGGCGACGACGTCGGAATTGAGAGAATGCCAGATCAGCAATGGCGTTCGACCATGTCCATCAATCTTGACGGCGTCTTCGGTTTGGTCAAGCACAGCGTGGCTCAGATGAAGGCTCAGCCTCGCAAGGGGCATGCGGCCGGGCACATTGTGCTGATTAGTTCGACCAGCGGGCAGCGGGGCGAAGCCTTCCATTGCGACTACTCCGCGACCAAAGGGGCGCTCATCAGCATGACGAAAGGGCTCTCGACCGAACTGGCGTCGGCGGGCATCTATGTAAACTGCGTGGCGCCCGGCTGGGTGGAGACCGACATGACCGTGGCCACGCTTGCGGACCCGAAAACCGGCGACGTGATCCGCCGCACGATTCCTCTCGGCCGGGTGGGCAAGCCCGAAGAGATCGCTGCCCCGGTGCTGTTTCTGTGCACTGAGCACGCCGGCTTCATTACCGGAGAAATCTTCAACGTGAATGGCGGGGCGGTGCTCGTTGGTTAGAGGACGCCCGGGTCGTGGGGTCCGGGCTGGGTCTCAAAAAGATGCGGCCCAGCTTGCCTCTTGACCCATTTCTGCATCAAATGAAGCAGGGGTTTCTGACTGCTGGGCGCAGAAAGTCCACAAGAAACGCTACAATTCTGATTGAGCTTACATACTCCTTCCAAAGCAATGAGGCAGGCACTACCGATCCTGGCTATCGTGTGTATCGTCTGGCCCCACGAGGCGGGCCGAGCTCAGAGCGCGCCCGCTCCGGCGCAGGCGCAGACTCCGGCGGCGGTTAAGCTCGCCTCAACTGCTCCCGCAGACGATGAAAACACCCGCAAAGCGAAGGATCTGGTCCAGCAGGCGATTCAGGCCCTGGGCGGACAGAACTACCTCAACATTCGCGACCGCGAGCAGCACGGGCGGGGATACGTGTTGCATCATGGCCAGCAAACCAGCGGTGGGGTGCAGTTCTGGAGTTTCACCCAATTTCCCGACAAAGAGCGGGTGGAGCTCACGTCGGATCGCGACGTCGCCGAGCTGTACGTGGGCAATAAGGGATACGAAATCACTTACAAAGGCGTGAAGTCTATCGAGCAGAAGGATCTCGATGACTATCTGCGACGGCGGCACTATTCGCTCGATTATGTTTTGCGCACGTGGATAAACGAGCCCGGCGTCTTGTTCTTATATGAGGGTTTTGCCACTGCGGCTCAGCACCCCGCGTTCGCGGTCACGCTGGTCAACGCAAAGGACGAAAGCGTCACCCTCTATTTCGATGCCGACACTCACCTTCCCATCAAGAAGACATTCACCTGGCGCGACCCGGTAGACAAGCAGAAGAATCTGGAAGAGGAAGTGTATGAGAACTATCGGCCAGTCTCCGGCATCATGGCGCCCTATAACGTGACCCGCTTTTTCAACGGCGACATGGCCGGCGAACGGTTCTTCTTCAACGTAACCATCAATCAGGGGCTGGACCAGGCGATGTTCGACCCAAACTCAGGGTATAACCCGAACAAGACGGGGAAGAAGAAGTGAGCGAAACGTGGAGGCAAGTCAATGCAGCCAGCGGCACCAGAACGAGCAGTTAGTTGAGGCCCAGATTGACCAATTCGTGCGGATGCCACCGCGGCTATTGATTCGGCTCGCTCGAAGATGACCGAGGAACAGGTCCGCGAAGCCGACCACAAGACCGGCGAGATGTTCTCTTCCCCGTCTCGAACCAAGCAGTAGACCGACGTGGCGATGGTTAACGAAACGCTTTGTAAGATTTTGTGTCACAAGCTTGTGGTTCTCATTCGCGAAATGCACGAACTAGGTATTGTCCCTGTGTTTGTGCACTCTCCAACGACCGTGGTATAAATTGCACTTCTTTCCCCGTTGATTCCAGGTAGGAGACTAGCTCCATGCGGGATGGGGAGATCACTGACGGTAATCAGCAGGAATCTGATACCAAAGCACGGCAGCCGCTCACGAGCAGTTCTACTCGGCCGACTTCCAATCCTGGACAGCCACATGGCAGTGACGTTCCTACCAACACCAACGGCCAGCCAGAAGACACCGAAAGCCCGTGGTTCCGCAACCCCGATTGGTGGATGGTGATCCTGACAGCACTCACGTTGCTCGTTGCCGCCATTACTCTCCGGGTTTTCTGGCGGCAGTTTAGGGAAATGCAGACCCAAACTGGCATCCTGAGCGGGCAAGCCCAACAAGCCACTAGCGACTCGGGCGGGTGGCCCATTCAAGCCGTTATTTGGCTTGAGTGGGGCAGTTCTCGGGAGAGTCAAAATCCCCACTCTAACGTCCCAAAAAGCGGGACGTTAGAGTGGGGCACCCATCCATCCCATTAAATTCACTCCCAAGACGGAACAGGGTGGCCCACTCAAGCCGTTATTTGGCTTGAGTGGGGCAGTTGAGCGAGCCTAGAGTACAGTCATGCCGTGGGGACTGAAGCGTTATCAGCAGACCGGACAGAGCCATTTCGTGACCTTCTGCTGCTATCACCGCCGTCCATCATTCACGGCGGCGGCCAGCAGGCGAATCTTTGAGGCGGCGCTGGAGCGCGTGCGGCAGAGTTTCCGGCTTCGCGTCTATGGCTACGTGGTCATGCCGGAGCACGTTCATTTGCTGGTGAGCGAACCGGAGCGCGAGACGCTGGCCGATGCGCTGAAATCGCTGAAGCAAGGCGTATCGCGGCGGCTAATCGACGGCGCCGAACATTTCTGGCAGAAGCGGTATTACGATTTCAACGTGCGCAACGCCCGGCAGTTTGTCGAGAAACTGCGCTATATTCATCGCAATCCGGTGAAGCGGGGACTGTGTGAGCGGGCGGAAGACTGGGAGTGGAGCAGCTTTCGTCACTACGCCACGGGCTGCGCCGGAGTGGTGGAGATTGAGTCGGAGTGGACGGCGCGACGGCGCGAACGCGAAACGGGGAAACTGCCGCCCGACGTCGCACATGCGAGCACCGAACTGCCCCACTCAAGCCAAAAAACGGCTTGAGTGGGCCACCCGCCAGTGAAAAAGAAGTGAGGCAGTCTGTACCGTCCCACCCTATCCGCAAAGGACGCGGATAGGATGGGGCACCCGGCCGGGCGATTGGTCTTTGACAAACCGAAGGCTCGGGATTAGGGTCTTTTTGAGATCGGAGCCATACTATGCCTGCCCACGATGACAAGTTTCAATTTGCACCTGACAAGATTGACCCAAAGCGAAGGGTTCTTATGTGCCGCAAAGACGGCGGGACGGAATTTGTTGTCTTAAACGTCAGGATGGCGCGACAGGTGAAGAAGAGGAAAGCCCATCGCATGCGACTGGTTGCTCGCTGTATCAAGTGCAGTACGGAAGTGAGGATCGGCTTTAGGGGCTGACGGTCTCCTTTCTTTCCGTGGCCTTCTCCGGGCCGCTTTCGCCTTCGCGACCGCTTGATGCTTGTTAACCCCGCCACGAACTGTGGCTTTTTTGCCACATACGACCCTCCGTGACCGGTAGTAATCTGGCCAGTTACAAAACAGAAAAACTTGGTGTTGGTCCAAGAGCAGACAATCCGCTCTGCGGTGGAGTTGAGCGGCGTCGGGCTGCACAGCGGCGCTCCGGTTTCGATGCGCATCCTGCCCGCTCCGGCGGGGACGGGCATTGTTTTTCGCCGCACTGATCTGGACGGCTTCGAGATTGAGGCCGTCAGCCGCAACGTCGCCCGGGTCAGCTACGCCACCAGCCTTATGAAGAAGGGCGTGCTGATCTCCACGACCGAACATTTGCTTTCCGCCTTCATCGGCTTGGGCATCGACAATGCAGTTGTGGAAATCGACAACCTGGAATTGCCCATCCTTGACGGGAGCGCGCAGCCCTTTGTCGACGTGATTCAGAAGGCGGGCATTCGCAAGCAGCGCCGCCCACGCCAATATCTGAAGATTCGCCGCGAACTGGAATGGCAGGAGGGCAACAAGTTCATTGCGGTCTACCCGTGCAATACGTACTCCGTTTCCTATTCCATCAACTTCCCCCATCCCCTCATCGGCAAAGAGACCTTCCAGGTGGAACTGAGCGACGGAAATTATCTCGAAGAGATTGCGGCGGCGCGCACATTTGGCGCACGGCGGGACGAGCAGGCCATGCGCAACATGGGCTTGATTCGCGGCGCATCGCAGGAAAACTGCATCGTGCTAACGCAGGACGGAATTGAGAATGGGCCATTGCGCTTTCCCGATGAGTTTGTGCGCCACAAGGTGCTTGATCTGGTCGGGGACCTGGCGCTATTGGGCAAGCAGATCCTGGGCAGGGTAGTGGCTGACCGCGCCGGCCACGCCATGCATACTGCGCTGGTTTCGCGCATCCTGCGCGACAAGTCGCTGTGGGAAGAAGTAACGGTTTCGACGAACGGCAAAGGGAACTTGGCTGCATCCCAGGTGGCAGTCGAGGCCGGGACTGCAGTCGGTTGAGTCCCAGTGCGCATCTTGTGCGCGACACCGAGACGTTAAGGGGAGCCCCCGCCAGATTCCTCGCACCGCTGGTGCAAGCGCGGCGCTTCGGAATGACACCCCAAGGGACTGCAGGTTTCAGAATTGCCCCCAGGACTTTCTGTTAGCTTGATTCGCAGCCCTGACTGCCTTCATTCCACGCTGAGCTGATTCGGAGGCCGGCTCCGCATCAGTCAGCCGGTTCGCAGGGAGGCTCGGCGGGCGCGGTCTCGTAGATGGACTGTTCGCTCAGCAGCCGCTCCAGTTCGGCGCGGGTCTGGCGGATCACAGCGGCAGCGAACTGCTTGGCCGATTCCTGTCGTTCCTTCGACAAGTACTTCACCCGCATGTTGAGCAGGGGAATGTCCTCTTCAAACCAGCGCAGCGTCTTCTGTACGCGCGCAATGCGGAAATCGTGGGTCATCGTTCGTGCGGGTTGTCTCGGTTCGGATCTCGACTGATGTTTGAGCATGACTGCGGGAAGGATTGTGCACAAGTCCCACGGGAGGTACCCACGACGGCACCAGTCGAGCATCCAGGCACATTGCGGCCCCGCTCTTCGGCGGCAATGGCGACAAGAGCAGGGCCGCTGTTGGGTAGAGTTACTTGTGCGGTTCTGAAGCCACTACCTGCTGCGGAGCCAAAGGCTGCTTGGGCGCAGAGGACGAAGGTTGGAGAACCGGCGGATGTTGCGGAGGTTTAGGTGGCCCCATGTTCTCCGGCGGGTGCATCTTTGCCATGCGGCTCTCGGCAATTCCCATCGACTTGGGCATACCGTACTCGACCGGGTGGAGATACTTACCCCTTTCGTCGCCGGTTTTGGGGACTTCCGGAATGATGGGATGGGCCCTGGCAAGGGCGTCCTGCCGGATGCCCGTTACCTGCCAGGAAACCTTGCCTCCCGGCGCGCCACCAGCGATCTGGAAACGATTGTTGGCAATTTCTTGGGCGATGTAGAGATTTGGCCCAGGCGCCCCAATCGCCGTCAGTTGGTAGCGGAAATCGCGGTTGAGGACGCCAAAGTAATCCGGCAAGGTGATCCACGCACTGCCGCTGCCGTCTAGGATGACGTTGCCGTCGTAAACGTTCTTCATGTCAGGACTTTCGACGAAGGAGTGATAGAGATACTTATTCGCCGGGTCCAGCGGATGATCGATCTTGAAACCGCCGCGGCTCTTGTAGACACCGCCGGTGACGTCTACGTCGCCGACGAAGTAGCCTGCACCATAACCGTCGCTGTTGGTGGTTTCACCCCACACACCATAATAGCCGTAGCCGACCACACCGGTCCCGTCTCCGCCGTAGCTTGTGCCGTACACGCCGGTACCGGTGTAGCCGAGGGCATACCCATATACTCCGGTAGAGCTGCTGCCGCCGCCATACCCGTACACTCCGGCCGTGCCCGTGCCCCCAGTTGTGTAGCCGTACACGCCAGAAGACGTGCTGCTTGTGCCGTACACTCCGTTGGCGGAGTTGCTAATGCCGGCCACGCCGTCGCTGGTGCTGCTTTTGCCGTACACTCCGGACGAGGAGCTGCTGTAGCCGGCCACGCCGGGGCTGGAGGTGCCGTTGCCTTCCACGCCGGGGAAGTCGCCGGTGCTGGAGCCGTTCACGGCGCCGGCACTAAAGCTGCCGAAGCTGTCGCGCTTCACGATGGCATTGGGCGTGTTGTTGTGGTCGGGAGCCAAGATCCACCTCAACCCCAATGTGCCACTTGTCGTCACCGGCGAGCCAGTCACCAAGAAATCCGTCGAAGGAGCGGTCAGACCAACGCTGGTTACCGTGCCGCCGCCGCTCAATTTGGTGCAGGCCCAGGCTTTGCCGCTCCATTGCAGGATCTGGTTGCGAGCGCAACTGGTCAGCAGGCTGAGGTTGAGTGTGCCGCTGGTGCCTCCGCCTTGCAAGCCGCTGCCCGGACCGGTCAGCACGCCGGTGATCGTGCTTTCGGGGCCGAACACAACGTCCAGCTCCGGTGGATGGCTAGTCTCTATGCTCTCCTTGCTATCGAAACTGGCGCTAAGAGTACCATTGGCTACCAGCGCAACGCCGTCATTGGCTTGGCTTCCGTCGAGCCACGTCTGCAGCGCCGGCGTGATGTCGATCAAGACGTACTGGTTCTTGTTCGCCGTGGTAAGGGCCACGCCCGAGACAATCGTGGTCCCGAGCGCGGGAGCGAGGTTGTGCGTGATCGTGCTCTCCGACCAGGCACCGTTGACATAGTCGACGTTGAAGCTGCCCGCGGTAGTGACGCCATTCACGTAGAGCTTCAGCGTGGCCTTGCTGACGCTGGCTCCCGAGGGAATCGAAGCCAGATTGAATTGAATGTAGGCGATCTCAGTGGCTCCGTTGACGTAGAGCAACGTAGCCGCGCCATAGCTGGTCGTGGGGGCTGCGCTGTTCGTGTAGGCGTCGGCACTGGGAGTGATTTGCGCGTGAACGCTCGCGCTGAGGAGCAGAACAAACAGGACACCTGCTGCCGCGCGGAAGACCGAAGCGAAGTGGATACGCGTATGCATGGCTTTGTCTCCTCCTAGCAATGGCATCGCGGAGGAAGCCCAAGCGGCTGGCCCGTGTGGGCCACCTGGGGACGCCGATGCTTGTCGTTTTGTTGGACCCGCTGTTTGGGTTCGACGCTCGCCTCTCAACTGGTGAGAAGTGCTCTTCGGGGAGGCGAGAGAACTTTACGGCCCGGATTCTACTCCCGTTCAACTCGGGCGGCGAAGAAAAATAGGGGAGGCAGGCTCGCCAGTGTGCATGAACTTGCACATGGGCAGGGGCATGGTTGATGCAAAATCCCGATAGCGCTCAAAGCCAGGTCGCGTCGGTAAACGTGCCCGCGAAAAAAATGACGTTGGGAGACATGACCGAGATGCGGCCGTGGCCGACACATAGGCCTTGCCATCGCTCCCTGCAAAGTGAGTTCAAACAGCTGCGGGTTACTGCAGCGTTTCCGATTCGGCCATCCGGCCCTTGGACGCGGGCAGCTCTTCTTCCAGCCGGTCGTCGAGCCACTTCTCGAGATACGCCTGCGAGTCGTTGGCCACGTTGTGGAAGCGAAGCCCGGCATGGCCGGTCACATCCGCCCAGACGACTTCGGCTTCGAGGTTCATCTTGTAGTCGGTCTCGGGCAGGATGAATTGCAGGCGAGGGGTTGCGCCTTTGGGCAAGGCTTCGCGCAGCAGCAGGGCCATGCCGCTCTCGCTGAGGTTGGTGCTGGTGGCCTTGACGCTTTTTTCGCCGAGCAAAATCTGGATCGGCATCTTTACCGGATGGCGGAAGTAGCGGCGGCGCTCGCGCACCATGAAATTGAGCGCCGCGTGGAAACAGCGAGAGGCATTCAGGGTGCTGATTGGCTTCTGCAGGACGAAGTTGGCGCCCATGCCGAAGGCATCCTGGGTGGTGGTCTTCTTTCCGTTGAGGACGGCGAAGGTGACGGAGTTCCTATTGCTGGGGGTGTTCCTGAGTCCTTGCAGCACTTCCAATCCGCCGCTCAGGTCGTCACAGTCCACAATGACGGCGTCGAACTTCTGGGAGATGAGGATGTCCGCAGCGGCCCGCGCTTCATGGCAAACTTCCACGTCAATCGAGAGCTTCTCGAGCGTCGGCCGGACCACGCGCACCACTTCCGGGTCCCGGCTCAAGAGGAGGGACTCCAGCGTCATGTTGCGATTCTAGGGGAGTCGAGGCATGCACAAAAGTAACAAAGGTATTGGGACCAGCTGCCGCCGCATCGTGAGACACGCACGATCAGGACCAGCTGAATCGCTTGTCCGCGGCGGCTTTGCGCAGGGCGGTATTGCAGAGTACAACTAGAGCGACACCTCTCCATGCCGCAGGTTGCTTACTTATCACTTGGTTCGAACGTCGGGAACCGCGAGAAACACTTGCGCGACGCGATCGCGAAGCTCGAAAGCGTTGGGACGATCGTCGCAGTCTCTTCCTTCTACGAGACCGAGCCGGTGGAGCTTACTAGCCAAGCTTGGTTCCTGAACTGCGCTGTGGCTCTGGAGACAACTGAGACGCCTGAGCAACTGATGACCGAATTGCTCGACATTGAGCAGAGGATGGGCAGAGGACGTATTCAGAAGAAAGGGCCGCGTACGATCGATATTGACATCGTGCTGTTTGGCGATGCCGTCGTGCAAACCCCCAAGCTAACCATTCCTCATCCGGCGATGCATCAGCGGCGGTTCGTGCTGGAGCCGCTTGCGGAGATTGCGCCGGAGGCGTGGCACCCGATATTGAAGCGGTCGGTAAAAGAACTTCTCGAAACACTGCCCGCGGGACAGATCGTGCGGAGGGTCGTGAAGGTCTAGACGCCGACAGGTCCGCGTTGGGGCACCGGGCCTGAAGGCCTCTTTCGATGGGAACTCGGGACGCGGCCCTGAAGGGCCGCTCTTCCACGGTCCTGGAGGCTTTCACGAAGCAGGTCACGCTGCGCTTTGTTCCTAGTGTGAGGTCTGAGGTCCGAAGTCTGAGGTCCGAAGTCTGAGGTCTGCTCTTAGCTGCCGGCGGCGAAGCCGCCCATATTGGCGATGGTCATGCGGAGATATTTGTAGGGATTGACCGGGGTATCGTTTATGCGGACTTCATAGTGCAGGTGGGGGCCGGTGGAGCGGCCGCTGGCGCCGACGTATCCGATCACGTCGCCGCGGCGCACTGCTTGCCCCGCGGTCACGGCAAAACCAGAGAGGTGACCGTAGCGGGTGCTGATCCCATTACCGTGATCAATGATGATCGCCTTGCCGTAGCCGCCCCACTGGTCGGTAAATGTGACCACGCCGTCGGCAGGAGCGATGATGGGATGACCATAGGCGCTGCTGATGTCCACGCCACTGTGAAACGCGCCTTCTCCGTTGAAGGGATCAATGCGCTCGCCGAAGCTGCCCGTGACTTGGCCCTCGACGGGCCAAAGGTTGGGAGCCGCATTGGCACGGAACCAGTCGGCGGTGGTGGCATTGCGCGTCAGGCCCATGGTCAGGCCGACCATGGTTGCTCCGGTCAGAGCTGAGGTTCGCAGGGCGTGCAGCTGGTCAAGCGAGGAGTTTACTTCAGCGTCCTGAATCTTCTCCGCAGTCGCCGTCACCAGCGTGGGCTGCTGCTTCAAGCCATAGAGCGCCGAAACCTCGCCGGCGAGCGAGCCGAGCGATGCTACCTGCACGTCGCGCTCTTTGGCCACCTGCTCCAGGCGCGAATAGTTGTCTTTGAGCTGATCTTTCTCGGTTCGCAGGTCGTTATAGCGCGAGACTTTGAGCAGCATGCGGGTGTAGGAGCTGGCGATGCCGGTCAGGCTGAGGAATCCGATTGCGGCCCCGACGACGAAAACATACAGATAATGCACGGGGATGGAGATTTTGCGCAACTGACCGTCGTCCCCGCGAGCCACGAAAAGAATGTAGAAACGCTTCTGCAAGTCGCTCCTCGGCTTGTCAACCAACTTGAGTCATCAGGTCCGGAATTCCAGGCGAAGCTCTGAGGTTGCAGAAGGCCTGTTCGGACCACCTGATTTCTTCGGGCAGCTTCCCGTATTGGGAATGGAAGCTGGTTCGCGCCCTACACCTACCGGAACCGCGACCAAAGCCTAAGAGTTCTGTCTGCAATACTAACTCCATGCAGAACTTAGTCGGCCAAAGGTCTGTGTGAAAGACTGGTTAACGGTAACAAACTGGATTCCCTCTGTCAACGGCGCAGAAGTCCATTTTGGGTTACCTAAGACCGGTCATCAGGAGTCACAGGGGACATGTGACTGCAGTCACACTGCGGACGGTAGACGTCCGCACGGCAAGATTTCCACATTCGGAGTCATTCCCCATCCGCAAAAGCAGTTTTCGTCGCACGAGTGGCTTATATTGGTTGCTCTGATGCCGCTCCCTGAAAGAGCTCTGATTGCGCAGGTTCGCCGCCTGGCGTCCTCCTTGGCCGCTGGGGGCGCTCGCGCGGCAAAGCGCGCTGTTCTCGCTGGAATTGGGGATGACTGTGCCGTGCTGCGGTTGTCGCCAGGACACGACTTCCTGGTCACCACGGACTTCACGCTGGAAGGAATTCACTTCCGCCGCGAGTGGCATCCAGCGGAATCGGTCGGGCATCGCGCGCTCACACGTGGCCTCAGCGACATCGCCGCCATGGGCGGCAAGCCGGTGGCGGCGTTCCTTTCGCTAGGCCTTCCGCCGGATCTGCCTCAGGCATGGGTGGAACGGTTCATGCGCGGCCTGCTCGGGCTAGCGGAGAAATACGGCGTGACTCTCGCGGGCGGCGATACCGCAGAATCGCCCCACGGGATTCTGGCGGACATCATTGTCGTGGGAACTGCACCGAAGGGAAGGTCCGTGCTGCGTTCGGGCGCGCATGTGGGCGATCGCATTTTTGTCAGCGGAGAATTGGGCGGCTCTGCCGCCGCTGTCGCGTGGCTCCGGTCTTTGGAATTAGTTCGGCGTCATCCTGAGCGAAGCCGTTTTTCAGGCAGAGCGAAGAGCCTGTCCCGAGCGGATGCGCGAGGGAATCTCGCGAGGAGAGACGACTATCCACGTCATTTCTATCCCGAGCCTCGGCTCGAACTCGGCCGCATCCTGCGCGAAAAAGGATTGGCCACCGCCATGATCGATCTGAGCGACGGCCTATCCACAGACCTAGCGCACATCTGCGAAGAAAGTGGCGTGGGAGCAGAAATTGAATCTGCAGCTATTCCCCTCGCTCGGGTCGGCAAAAGTGGGCACGAGGTCTCGCTCGATTTAGCCCTGCACGGGGGCGAAGACTACGAGCTTCTATTCACATCCCCCCGTGGCAAGCGCGTTCCCAAGCAAGTCGCCGGCGTGCCCCTAACGCTGATCGGCCACATTTCACGCCATCGAAAGGTACTCCTGTTCAACCGACGGTTGGTCGGCTACGAGCTAGTTCCCCGAGGATGGGAGCATTTCCGGGAATAGCGCAGAGTCCGTGAAAACGTGTAGGGACAGCCGCCCTCGGCTGTCCGGGCGAGCGCAGCTCACCTGCCCCTTCTTCGGGGCTCTGTCATCGCATCTTCCGCTTTCGTTTCCGCCGGGTCCACCAAAACGCAAAGGCCCATGAACGCTGCGGAGCTTCGCTCCGCCGGACAGCCGAGGGCGGCTGTCCCCACAAGGGCTTTAACAGCCTATTACTTCCGTCACTACTCAGTCTCTACCCGCCGGGGCAAAACCGGATTAGAGTTATTCCATGTCGTACACACGGTTTCTTCTCCCAGTCCTTGCGGGCCTGTTGATTGCGGCCTCACCAGCACAGACCAAGCCCGAGCCGCCGGCTCACGCCAAGTCGCCGTCGCCCGCAGTGACCGACGACTTCATTCACAAGCAATTCGGCGACAACTGCTCGCTCCTGGCCGGGCCGTCACAGTTCGTTGCTGACCTCGACGGGGATGGCATTGATGACCTAGTCGTCGCCGCGCGCTGCAAGAACCCGATGGCTGACCGGGACGAATACAGCTTTGTGGTCGCCGATCCGTACAACGGCTACTTAGGCTTCGGCGACGTCAGAGTCACATCCACCTTTGCTTCCGACGCGCCGGAACGCCGGGGCGTGAGCCTGCTCATCATTCACGGCGCAGGCAACGACGCGTGGCGCGCCGAGACTCCCAAGGCCAAGTTCCTGCTCATCAATATTCCCTTTGAAACGCTGGTCGTGAAACGGCTGACGATTAAGAAGAGAACCGTGCTCGGGATCTTCATGGAAGAGCACGGCGAAGGCGAAGGAAATTCTTCGGTGATCTACTGGGACGGGAAAAAGTACAAGTATCAGCCGCTGGGATCGTCGCTGGAATGAATTGTTGATTGTTGATTGTTAATCGTTGATTGGAACCCATGGTATTCGTTCAACGGTCAGCCATCATCAATCAATTCCCAGTGCTTAGAGTATTGTCCGAAAAGTCTCAATGGAAAGACGATCCAAAGCGAGCGTCAAGCTGGCCTTTCTGCTCGCCGCCGTTTTGATTCTGCTGTGCGGTGCTTTACTTGGTTGCAACCGTGACGAGCCAAGAGCCAAGCCGAGCGCCGTTCCTGCCTCCGCAGTCTGGGCCGGAGGTCCTGATGGCGGTGCGTACATCGATTGCGGCCCGAGCCAGAAGGGAGAGCCCAACGCATGCACTGTCTATCACGACGGAACCGGTGAGGTCTGGGGGAGCGGTCGGTTCGTACTTCCCGGACAACGCGGCGCTTCCGCCGCCCAGCTCAAGTATTCCGGGGCCGATGGCGTGAGCATCTTCCTCCGAGGCGATCTCATGCTCTCGCCCGCGCAGACTCCAAGGCCGGCCTCGGTCCCAGAGTCCGCCCAACTGGCTGAAAATGGGGTCTATGTTGACTGCCACCCGGGCAGGCCCGATCTGTATCAGTGCGCACTATTTCTCGCGGCTGATGGTCGGAAGGTAGCCAGCGCCGCCTACCGTTGCAACCCATCACTGGCGCCCTGCACCGGACACCTCCAGCCCAAGATTGCAGAGCGAGATACCATATATCTACAAAACGCTGGCGCCCTGGATGCCATTAATGACCGCCCATAAGTCCTGCTCAAATAAGGCAGACCGGGTTTCCATTTCAATCGTCAGTCAACAACTGCTCACCGGAAAATCCGCCGTCCCCACCTTGCTCACATTAGCCTGACTGAACTCGCACACGCGATCGAGCGTGGCCTGCAGTTCATCGGTGTAGCGGGCGAGATCTTCCTCGCTGGCGTCGGCTGGAACTGAGATCAGCTTGCCTACCCGCACCAGGACCCGCGAGAAGGGTTTGGGTATCACCATGCGGTCCCAACTGTTGAGGGTCCAGCCCTTGTCGACGGCGGCGTGAAATGTGGTCAGCTGCAATCCGGACGAGCGCCCCAGCGCAACGGGCCCGGGCTTGACTTTGTGGCGCGGGCCGCGCGGGCCGTCAAGGGTGAAAGCCACGGTCCATCCTTCCTCAAGAGCCCGCCGCAGGCCGAGCAAGGCGCGCACGGCATTGCGGCTGCTCGAGCCTTTCACGGCCAGAAATCCGAACTTGTGAATGATGCGGCCCATGTACTCGCCGTCGTAACTGTTGCTGCTCATTACGCGGATGCCCATATTGCGGAAAACGTACGTCGCGGGAATCATGCAGGAATGCCAGAAAGAAGCGATTAGCGGACGCGCGTCTAGAGTCTTCTGCGCGCCCTCCTCGTAAGAAGCCGCGATACGTAAGGTTGGCCCGATCAGCCGGATGAACCAGTATCCCGCCCAGATAATCATGCGCAGAACGATGCGCTGGCGGAGGGTGTAGCGGCGTGGGTCAATGGCGGGCATCGCCGGCAGGGACGCGGCGAGTGAGTGCTCTCCGTGGTTGCTGACTTCCGTCACGAAGCTATTGTAGCGGGATCAGAACGCTCAAGATTAGCTTCGCTGTTGGCTTTGAGGTTGGATCTTACGGCTAAGGTCGCCGAGAGAAAGCATTGCGGGGCTTTACTCGGCGTCCTCTGCGTCCTCGGCGGTATTGGTTTGGCGTCAGTTTTCCAGGTAGGAGTCGATCCAGGTTTTCACCGGCCTGCGGCGCTCGTCGGCCTGATCGAAGCGGACGCCAAACAACTTGGCCTTGCGCCAGCTAATAGTGCTGCGGACAATGACCCGCGGCAGGGTCAACAGCGAGAACGAAACTTCGAAGCTCGTGCCCACTGACACGTCTTCGGGACTGCGCAGCGACATGCCACCGGTACTCATCTCGATGCTGCTGGCGATGAAGCGGCGGCCGTCACCGACCAGGAGGACTTCGGTCATGACCGGGATGCGCACGTAGCGGCGGAATTCGTGCAAGACCAGCAGATGCGTGGCCCGCACCAGCTTCAGCGCCGCCGGCCGCTCCAGCGGTTCCTGAAACATGGCGTTGATCCCATACTTGGAATAGCGCATGGCTTCCTGGGCGCTGCCGCCCACGCCATAGATGATCGAGCGGCTGTTGGAAGGCGAGGAGCGCAGGGTTTCCATTAGCGCGCCAGGATCGTTGCTCAGGCTGAGCACGCAGGCCTCAAATTTCTCTTTGTGCAGACGCTCCGCGGCCTGGCCGGACATGATCGCCGCGTCAATGCCGAACTGACGAAAACATTCCGTGAGCATACTCCGTGCGGGGTCGTTGAGGTCCACCAAAGCGGCGCGGGCCGCGGCTTTTCGCTGGGGGAGAGGAGCGAGGACAGCGGCAGAAGCCTTGCGCATGTTAAGGAAATGCTCCACTTCGAAGCCCATTGTGGAGGCTGGCTATCCGCGTGGAAAGGTTCCGAAGGACCAACCGGCGGAGCACCAAAGTTCATTACTTTTTCCACGCCGCGGGAGAACGGACATTACGAAAGGATGTCGGCCCACAAGTTGTCGATGGGTGTGATACGGCTGGGAATCCTACAGAGAGATTACTGACAAGCCGGGGATTTGCTGGAAATGACGCAGGTTTCTGGTGGCAACGCTGGAATCAAGTTCTAGTGCCGTGACGCCGATTAACAAGTCGGCGAGCGGAAGCCGCACGCCTCGCGCCTGATTCTCGCCGTCGATCTGTCCGACGCGCAGAGCCACGGCTACAGTAACTGGATGCACTGGCAAAGCGGCGAGGAGTTCCTCGATGAATTGTTGCCGCTTCAGCCTACGCGCCGCTGTGTCGGCGCGAGCCGCGCCGTGCGCGAGTTCGATGACGGTAACAACCGAGAGCCCGACCTGGACATCTCCCGCCACGCGCGCGATTGCACTCAGCATCTGCCGCGCGTTCTGCCCTTGTCTCTCCGCAGTTATCAGTACGCTGGAATCCAGAATTAGTCCCATGAAGGCGGCGAAAGCGGTTCGCGATGACTCTGAATGCCCGCCTCTATGTCAGCGGCGAATTCAGCATCCATGACCGCGGTCGAATCCTCGGGCAGCAGGCTGATGCATTCGGAAATGCGCCTGCCAACGGCGGGGCTGAGAATATGCGGGGCAGAAATCACGGCGATCGGTACCAGACCGTTCTCGATGATCACTTCCATGCCCGCCCGAACGCGAGCCAGCAGTCCGGCGAAGTCACGGGAAGCTTCCGCCTCCGACACGCGGATTACGTTGTTCGCCATGGCATGATTATACCGTCAGTCTGGGCTTGCGAAAGCGGTTCCCAACACGTTGTCACACCGGCCCCGCCGGGCAACCGAGGACAACCGTTCCTGCATGGTTCATGCAAGGTCGACCTACTCGCTCCACCGCCGGAACAGCAGGGCGCCGTTGGTCCCGCCGAAGCCGAACGAGTTCGACATGGCGTATTCGATCTCGGCTTTGCGGGAGCGGTTGGGGACCAGGTCCATGCCGGCGGTATCAGGGTCCGGGTTCTCCAGATTGATGGTCGGAGGCAACATCTGGTCGCGCAGGGCGAGGACGGTGATGCCGGCTTCGAGTCCTCCGGCGCCGCCGAGCAGGTGGCCGGTCATGGATTTGGTCGAGCTGACCGCGACCTTGTGATCGCCAAAGAAATTGCGGATGGCGTGGGCTTCGAGCGTATCGCCGATGGGCGTAGAAGTGCCGTGAGCGTTGACGTAGCCCACCACGTTGGGCGAAACTCCGGCGTCGCGCACGGCGTTGCGCATCACGCGAAATCCGCCTTCATGCTCGGGCGCGGGCTGGGTCATGTGGTAGGCGTCGGCCGACATGCCGTAGCCCACGATCTCTGCAATGATCGGCGCGCCGCGCCCGCGGGCATGATCGAGTTCTTCGAGGATCATAATGCCCGAGCCTTCGCCGATGACGAAGCCGTCGCGGCCTTGATCCCAGGGGCGGCTGGCCTTCTCGGGCTCGTCGTTACGCGTGGAAAGCGCGCGCATGGCTCCGAATCCGCCGACGCCCATGGGCGTTATGGCGGCCTCGGCGCCGCCCGCGATCATCACGTCGGCGTCGTTGTGCTGGATGATGCGGAAGGAATCGCCTACGGAATGGGCGCTGGTGGTACAGGCGGTGGCAGTGGCTTCGTTCGGACCCTTGGCCCCATAGCGCATTGAGACCTGGCCCGCGGCCAGATTGATAATTGCCGAAGGAATGAAAAAAGGAGAAATCTTGCGCGGCCCGCCTTCGAGCAAGGCGGAATGCTCGCGCTCGATGATGTCGAATCCGCCAATGCCTGAGCCGATGTGTACCCCGACGCGTTCGGCATTCTCGGGAGTAATCTTCAGGCCCGACTTGTTCAGCGCCTCCTCGGTGGCGGCGATGGCCAAGTGGATGAAGCGGGCCATCTTTTTGAGTTCTTTTTTTTCGATGTAGTTCAGCGGGTCGAAGTTCTTGACTTCGGCGGCGATCTGGCAAGCGAAGTTGCTGGCATCGAATCCGGTAATGCGAGCCACGCCGCTCTTGCCGGCGAGCAGCGCCTTCCACACGTCTTCGGTGGAGTTGCCCACGCCGCAGATCAGACCGAGGCCGGTGATTACGACTCGGCGAGCCAACTATTTTCCCGCCTTGGCGTGCTTGCCGACGTAGTCAATCGCGTCCTGGACGGTGCGTATTTTTTCGGCGTCTTCGTCGGGAATCTCTATGTCGAAGGCCTCCTCGAACGCCATGACCAGTTCGACAGTGTCGAGCGAATCGGCGCCCAGGTCGTCCACGAACGAGGCGCTGCCGGTCACTTCCCCCTCGTCCACTCCCAACTGCTCCACGATGATCTGTTTTACCTTTTCGTCTACGGCTGCCATGTTTCTCCTCGCCTCAGTTAGATTTGAATTCGGTTCTGCGGTTTCTCAGTATGCCTGCCGGTCGAGGCCGTGCCCTCGACATCCACATCTTAACGACTGCGAACGGAAATAGGCGAACGTGTAGTGTAATGTCCCGCTGAATGAGTGTAAAGGAAGGCTGACGACGTTTTGAATAACGCCTCTCGTGACCCGGTGCACCCCTGAATCCTAATGGCTGCGAGTTACTGGGTCAACGGCTGGGACGCTCCGGGCAGGGTGCCGTTCGGCGCGTGGGCTGAGACTTGCTTCGCGCCTCTGCGAATTCTTCGCGCTCTTAGCGGCGTAAGCTTTCTTTTTCACCGCGAAGTTCGCGAAGAAGGGCCGCAAAGAACGCAAAGGGGTGGCGAAACGACACTCGAAACCTGGCTCTGCTCCCGGTTATTATGGGCATCGGCGGAACAAAGGGTTGGATACACTATGCGAGCTGTGGTGCAACGCGTGAGCCGGGCGAAAGTTATGATCAACGGAGGGACCAGCGGCGAAATCGGCCAAGGGCTGCTTGTTCTCGTGGGCGTGGGCCAAGGGGATACCGAGGCGGGCGCGAGCTATCTTGCCGAAAAGATCGCCGGCTTGCGCATTTTCGAAGATGCCGAGGGAAAAATGAACCGCAGCGTCGCGGACGTGGGCGGCGGCGTCCTGGCGGTCTCGCAATTCACTCTGTATGGAGACGTGCGGCGCGGGAAGCGCCCGTCGTTCGACGGGGCGGCGTCGCCGGACGAGGCGCGGCGTCTGTATGAGTTCTTTGTCGCCCGCATTCAGGCACTGGGGCTGCGCTGCGAGACAGGCCGATTCCAGGAAATGATGCAGGTCGAGCTGGTGAATGAAGGCCCGGTGACGATTCTGCTGGATTCGGGGAAGGGGTTCTAGTGTCGTGTTCCCGAGAAAACGTGACAAAGATGCTTTGAAAGGGTGCCGCTTCAGCCGCGCCGCGAGTCGTGTCAAATGCCTGGCCTTTGGGCCCTGAGAGAGCAGGCCCGCAGCGGCTAAAGCCGACTTCCCAAGCACCCCGTACGGCACGCCTGAAGGCGTGCCCCTTCAAGGCTCATGACTGTAACTCAATTTGCGAAACAGGCACTAGGTCGTCGAAGGGAGACACATGAAAGAACACATTTATGAAGTTCAGGAGGAGTGGACCGGGAACACCGGCGAAGGCACAAAGACGTACAAGAGCTATACCCGCGACCACACGATCTTGTCGGAGGGCAAGCCGCAGATTCTGGCTTCCAGCGATCCAGCTTTTCGCGGCGACCGCACGCGCTACAACCCGGAGGAACTGCTGGTGGCCAGTCTTTCCTCCTGCCACATGCTCTGGTATCTGCATCTTTGCGCCGTGAACCATATCACCGTTCTGGAGTATCGCGATTCCCCTTCAGGCGTGCTGCAAGAGAACGCCGACGGCTCGGGCGAATTCGTGCGGGCCGTGCTGAAGCCGGCGGTGAAGGTATCTCCAGGGGACGATCGGGCAAAAGCGCTGGCGCTTCACGAAGAAGCGCATCGGTTATGCTTTATTGCGAGGTCGGTGAGTTTTCCGGTAGAGATTAAAGCCGAGATCGAGGAGCGTTCAATCTAGTGGCTATTTCGGATCGTCGGATGGCGATTCGGACTAGAGATCAGAACCTGGCGCGACAAATTCTGCTCAATATACTTTCTGCTGTCGAATTTCCTGCCCGTGCTCTCGCCCGACATGTAACGAATCTGGCCGAAGATGGGGCGTTCGAACCAGGGGCGGTCAAATTTGCCGGCGATGGCCCAGGCGATCCCGGCGTAGCCGTTGGGATCGCGCCCGTCCAGTTCGTACTTGTCGTTGAGACGAACAGCGATGCCATAGGCTTCGGCGGGTGACGGATTCCACTCCAGAATCTTCTTGGCCCAGTACATGCGCATGTAGTTGTGCATCCAGCCGGTCGTGACCATCTGCATCTGGGCGGCGTTCCAGAGCGGATCGTGAGTCTCAGCACGCTCAAGCTGCGTTTCGGTGTAGAGCACGGGCCGAGGATCCTTCGCGTGTTTGGCCAGCGTGCGATGCGCCCAGGGCTCAGCGCATTCGATATTGTCGTAATTCGGGTTGCAGCGCACCAGATTCACCGCGAGTTCTCGCCAGGTGATGATCTGGCCGAGAAAGGCTTCCTTGTCGGCCTTTGGGGCGTCGGCTTTCTCCACGGCCAGCGCGACCGTGACCGGGCTGATGTGGCCGAAGTGCAGGTAGGGTGAGAGCCTGCTGGTGTGGTCAAGTTCCTGCTTGTTGCGCAGCGTCCCATAGCCGCGCAGTTTGTCATGGACAAAGTGGTTCAACAGGCGGAGGCTTTCGGTTGTGCCTCCGCGCCAGTTAGAAACCGGCGCAACCGATCTGTCAAGCGGCCAACCCTCTGTGATGTCGAATTTGGGATCGAGCGAAGCCAAGGACGCAGGCTTTTTCCACGGCACCCTCGCCTGCGGGTTTCTCACCGCGACCAGAAACCGCTTCAACTGCGCCTGCAAGCGCGGGCGAATGATGTGGGCGGCGTACTGCGCTTTCTCTAGCAGTTTGGACGGGACGATGACATCGGCGTCAACCGTCCACAGCGGAACTCTCAATCGCTCAGCCGCCTTGCGCCGCCAAGACTCGGGTTCGCGCATTGGATTTTCATCCCCGATGACGAGCGCGGGCCGCACTTCCTCGCAAAAGCGCAGCAGGCTGTGGTCGGGGTAACGGCGCAGCACAAATCCGATATTTCGCCGGGCGAGCGTCGCGGCGATATCGGGAATGCCTTCGTTAAGAAAGCGGTAGTGCCGCAGGTTGGCGTGCGGATAGAACGGGATCGGAGCAAAGAAGACGACGGCTGGTTTGCCGATAGCGTTGGCGGCGCCTACAGCCACATCGAGCGCGGAATTGTCGAGGCCGCGTTGCGCGTGCTGCATCCAGTACACGACGCAGCTGCCCTCCGGATCAGGCGGACCACCCCGCCGGACCGTGACGCGCGGGTCTTCAGTGAGCTTGGCGAGGTCGTGCATGGCGGTCATCGGGCCTGCAGAATCGCATCCGCCACGCGGGCGGCTTCGACCGCCGGCTTCACATCGTGGGTCCGCAGGATGTGCGCGCCTTTCAGGATCAGCGCCACTTGCGTGGCCAGTGTTCCGTGGAGCCGGGCTTCGGGCGGCGCGTCTTTCCCGTCTGTGGCGAGGGTGCGTCCAATAAATGATTTGCGTGACGTGCCCGCGAGCAGCGGAAATCCTGCTGCCTGCAGTTCGCTGAAGCGGGCCAGCAGGGGATAATTCTCGTTGAAGTTCTTGCCGAAGCCGAAGCCGGGATCGAGCACGATGCGCTCGCGCCGCACTCCGGCGAGCACGGCTTTTTCCGCCCACTCTTTCAGTTCGCGCTTGACCACGAGCACGATGTCGCCCGGCGGAGGCAGCGTGCGCCATTCCTCCGGGCGGCCGCGCATGTGCATCAGCACTGCGCCGCATTTCAGATCAGCAACAGTCTTCGCCATCTGCGGGTCCCAACGGAGAGCGCTCACGTCGTTGACGATCTCGGCCCCGGCGTTGACGGCGGCGCGGGCCACAGCAGCCTTGTAGGTGTCCACGGAGAGAATGGCGGCGGGATGCTGTTTCTTGATAGCAGCGATGACGGGAAGTACGCGCTTGAGCTCTTCTTCCGCGCTGACGCCGGGGTTGGGACTCGTGGTTCCCACGTCTCGCAAAGGCGGCGAGACGTGGGGCACCCCACTGATTTTTCCGCCGCTCTGCCCAGAAGGGACGGGGGCCACCCTTGTGCCCGGGCGCGTGGACTCCCCGCCAATGTCGAGGATGTCAGCGCCTTCCGCGAGCAGGCGCTCGGCGTGCGCTACTGCCTTGTCGCGATCGAGATACATGCCGCCGTCGGAAAATGAATCGGGCGTGACATTGACGACGCCCATGATCAGCGTGCGCTTGCCCAGCTCTAGCGAGCGGGATCCCAGGTTCCATTGGAAAGTGGATCGCATGCGGGGTGATTCTAAACGAGTTCGGACTGGGTGCGACGGACGCAATGGGCCAGGGATCATGGATCAGGGACTAGTATTCTCTGCTGACCCATGATCCCTGGTCCCTGAAATTCTATCTGCGCCGGACCGCGGCGGCGCGCCTGCGCACGACGGTGGCTCCTGGCCCGGTGCCCCTTGGAGGCTTGCGCATGCCGTCGAGCAGCTCCTTGAGAACCGTAGCGTTGTTCCGCGTCTCATTCTTTGAGGCGAAGAGCAACGTTAGGCGCTTGCGCTTGCTGGCAAACTGATAGAGACGGCGTAATGCAGTCTCCGCCTCGGGATGCGAAAGTTCATTGAGATATCTCTTGCGAAAATTTGCCCACTCACCCGGCCGGGCGTGATACCAGCGGCGCAGCTCGTCGGAAGGCGCCAGGTCGCGCAACCATTCGTCCAGCGCGGCTGCCGCCTTGGTAAGACCGCGCGGCCACAGACGATCAACGAGAACGCGTACACCATCCGCCCGCAACGCAGGCTCATACACTCGTTTGATGGCTACCGCCATGAGCACTCCCCCTTTTGCTCTATCATTGTAAGGCCGCCGATTAGAGTGCGGCATGCAGGCGCGGGGCATTCTATGCAGAGGAAAGAAAGGCTTGAACAACGCGGAAGTCAGATGCGTGTCGTTCTTACAGTACTGGCTTCGCTGATGGTTCTGGTCATGTTCTCCGGCTGTGACGTCCAGCGGCGCAAGTCCGATGCCGAGCTTGGCTTGAACCCGCAGCAAGCGGCCGGGCGCAAAATCTATGACAATTACTGCGACCGCTGTCACGAGCCTTACTCGACACGAGGGAAGAAAGGGCCGGGCCTGAAGGGAATCTTCAAGAACAAGTATCTTGCGATTAGCGGGCTGCCGGCGAACGATGAGCGGGTCACGGACATCATACGTTTGGGGCGCAAGGAGATGCCGGGCTACAGTCAAACGCTGAGCCAGCAGGACGCGGAAGATTTGCTGGCGTATATGCACACGCTGTGAAAACGAGGCGAGGAGGAATCCCACTTCCCGCAAAAACGGCGAGAAGTGGGGCACCCCAATTGAAGTGATCGCAAAAGACCGAGGAATCCCACCCCGAATGAAGGACACGGTGAAATCTGACCTCTATCGCGAGTTGCCATCGGTGGATGAGCTACTGCGCACGCCCGATGTGGCCGCGCTCGTCGCTGATCACGGACTCGCGGCCGTCACCGATGCTGCTCGCGCGGTTCTTGCGCGCTTGCGGCAGGAGATATCTTCGGGCTTGCTGGATCGGCCTGCTCTGCAGACGGCCCTGGGCGGCGTAAAAGAAGCGATTGAAAAGCAGCTTCGCCAAGCGCTCAGCTACTCGTTGCGGCCAGTCATCAACGCCACCGGCGTCATTCTGCACACTAATCTCGGACGGGCTCCTTTGCCCGATGCGGCGCTGGCGCACATTCGCGAGACTGCGGGACGTTACTCCAATCTCGAGTTTGAGATCGAAGCAGGAGTGCGCGGAAAGCGAGACATTCATGTGGAGCGGCTGTTTTGGAGGCTGCTTGCCGATGGAACGAAGGACGCAGCTGGCGTTTCGACCATCGTCGTGAACAACAATGCGGCCGCGGTTTTGCTGGCGCTGAATACGCTGGCCGAGGGCGGCGAGGTGATTGTCTCGCGCGGCGAACTGGTTGAAATCGGCGGCTCGTTCCGCATCCCCGACGTGATGGCGAAATCAGGCGCAATTTTGCGTGAAGTGGGAACCACGAATCGCACACGAATTGCCGACTACGAAAAGGCCATCAGCGAGCGAACGCGGCTGCTGCTGCGCGTGCATCGCTCGAACTTCGAGATTACCGGTTTCACCGAGCGAGCGTCGGTCGGCGAGCTGGTGGAGTTGGCGCGCAAGCGCGGCCTGCCTCTAATGGAAGATTTGGGAAGCGGAGCGCTGGTGGACCTCGAAAACTTTGGCATCGCCGGCGAACCCAGCGTGCTCGACAGCCTGAGCGCCGGCGTGGACACCGTGACCTACAGCGGCGACAAGCTGCTAGGCGGGCCGCAAGCGGGAATGATCAGCGGCCGCGCCGATCTGGTCGCGCGCATGCGGGCCAACTCTCTGTTTCGTGCTCTGCGCGTGGATAAGCTAACTTACGCCGCTCTGGAAGCCACGCTGCTGGCGTACGTCAAGCGCGACCATGATGCCGTTCCGGCGCTGCGGATGATGCGGCTCACAAAGGATGAGATTGGCCGGCGCGCGGAGGCGCTGGCGTGGCGGATACGGTCGGGTGAAAATCCCCACCCTTCGAAAACCGCGAAGGGTGGGGCAGCCGCAAGATTGGAGATTGCGGTCATTGACGGCGAGTCCGTGATTGGCGGCGGAGCGGCACCGTCGGCCGTTCTGCCGACGCGCCTGCTAGCCGTAAGTTGCGAAGGTATGAGCGCAGACGAGTTGGCCGCGCGCTTGCGGGGAGCCGATCCGCCGATCATTGCGCGTGTGGAGGAAGGGCGCGTGCTCCTTGATTTGCGTACGGTGTTTCCAGAGCAGGATGGGCTGGTCACAGTTGCGATCAATCGCATCGCGGAGTGACGCTAAGAATCCCCACTTCTCGCGCAAAGGACGCGCGAGAAATGGGGCACCCGCACCCCTAGTGAAATTGAGTTGGCCACCCTCTACACCATCGGACACTCCACCCGCACGATCGAGGAACTGATCACGGCGCTGCGGGCGCATGAGATTCAGACGCTTGTGGATATACGTGCTTTCCCTGCTTCGCGGCGGCTGCCGCAGTTCAATCGTGAGTCATTGGAGAAAAGCTTGCCTGCTGCCGGAATTCGATATGTATGGATGAAAACGCTGGGCGGATATCGCAAGAAGATTGTGGACGAGTCGCCCAACATCGCGCTGCGCAGCGCAGGCTTCCGCAACTATGCCGATTACATGCTTACGGCGAAGTTCGAGCAGGCCGTAGCAGAATTGATTGCGCTGGCCGAGAGTTCACGCACAGCATACATGTGCGCCGAGCGAGTTTATTTCCACTGCCACCGCATGCTGGTGTCGGACTGGCTGGTCGCACATGGGCATGAGGTGCTGCACATTGACGGCAAAGGACCGGCCAAGCCGCATCGTCTCACGAGAGAAGCGCGCGTGGTTGATGGACGTCTGATTTATCGAGACGATAGGCTGCTATAGGTCTATTGTTGCTCGCTTGTTTCGAAAGTCTTGTACGCTCCGCGCGAGATCTCGCATTGGTCTTAAGTCGAAGGTCTTAGGTCTTGGGCCTAGGGCCAACCACAACCCTCGGAGCATTTCACTGCTTTTGCCGAAACCTAACACCTAAGACCTGAGACCTGATGCCTGAGGCCACGGTCCCAGTCGTCCGCGCTAGTCCTCGCGATCCTGCATGCTATAATTCTTCATTGCGAGTTGCTTAGAGCACGGAGGACTGTATCGAAAAACGCTTTATCCGCACTAACGAGCGCATTCGGGCCCGGGAAGTCCGGGTGATTGACGACGAAGGCAACCAGCTCGGCATTATGCCTCCCTACGAAGCGCTTAAGAAAGCCCGCGAGAGAAATCTGGACCTGATTGAGATTGCGGCCACTGCGCAGCCGCCGGTATGCCGAATCACCGATTACGGCAAGTTTCTCTACCAGCAAGAAAAGAAGGACCGCCAAGCCAAGAAGCACCAGAAGACCATTACGATCAAAGAGGTCAAGTTCCGCATCAACGTGGACGACCACGATTACGAGACCAAGAAGAATCATGTGCTGCGTTTTCTGGCGGATGGCGACAAAGTCAAGGCGACAATTTTTTTCCGCGGGCGCGAAATGACGCGCACCGGCCTGGGGCGGCAGATTCTGGAGCGGCTCATTAAGGACGTGGAGGCGCAGAGCATGGTCGAGTTCCGTCCGCGGCAGGAAGGCAACACACTGCACGCGATTCTTGCGCCGAAGAAGCCGGAGGCGCCGAAAAAGGCGGAGAAGCCAAGGCCTGCGGCTCCGAGCCCGCCCAGTCCTGGCATGACGCCGCAAGCGCAGGCCGCCAAGCCCGCGCCGTAACAACTAAGCAATTGGCAAGTAGCAGTTGGCATTTAGCTGGTCGAGGGAATGCCAGTGGATGGGTTTTGGCTAAGTGCTAATTGCTAGCTGCTAATTGCTGAGGTCCTATGCCGAAATTGAAAACGCACAAAGGCGCTTCCAAGCGCTTCAAGAAAACCGCGACAGGAAAGGTGAAGCGTGGACACGCGAAGCTGCGCCACATCCTGACGTCGAAAGAAACGAAAAACAAGCGCAAGCTGAGAAAGTCCGGTCTGGTCAGCGATGGCGATCTGGCCAAAGTGCTGCGGATGATTCCGTATCAGTGAGAAGTCAGGGGCCAGGGATCAGAGGCCAGGGGTCAGAAAACACGCTTGCACAGTTTTTTCTGGTCCCTGACCTCTGGTTCCTGATCCCTGCTCCGGCGTGTGAAGAGGCCACAGCAAAGAATCCTTACCTCCAGCCGCCGTAAAACGAAAGTAAAAAGGAGAACGCAATGCCTAGAGTCAAGCGCGGCACCAAACGCCGCCAGAAACGTAAGAAGATTCTCGACCGCGCCAGCGGATATTTCCTGACAAAATCGAAGTTATACCGCTCGGCCAAGGAAGCCGTAGAGCGCGGGCTGAAGTTTGCCTACGCCGGACGCAAGCAGCGCAAACGCCAGTTCCGCTCGCTGTGGATTGTGCGCATCGGAGCGGCCGCCAAGCTGAACGGGATGAGCTACAACCAGTTCATCCACGGCCTGAAGAAGGCGGGAGTGGAACTGGACCGCAAGATTCTGGCGGAACTGGCGGTGAACGATCCCGCGGGATTTGCCAGCCTGGCCGCGCAGGCGAAGACGGCGCTGGCGTAGAATCAGCGGTCGGACCTCAGAGGTTAGTCTCCGATTTGTATCAGGGCGCGGCTTTCAGCCGTGCCATTCCCCCGCTTCATATACAATTTGTCATTCCGACCCTGAGCGAAGTCGAAGGGGAGGAATCTGCTTCTCGGCCGTGGCGAGAGAACAGCAGATTCCTCACCGCTGAAGCGGTTCGGAATGACAAGCCTTCAGTCTCAGGTCAGTTCAGAAAATGGCCTACACCGTTCCCAAACTGACG
>Ga0187771_10000232_pt1 | contig 31628 bp, 24 predicted proteins | sample 0116_SJ02_MP15_1_FD_133139 | JGI IMG/M metagenome (GOLD analysis project Ga0187771, IMG submission 133139) | Tropical peat soil microbial communities from peatlands in Department of Meta, Colombia - 0116_SJ02_MP15_10_MG | ecosystem: Environmental > Terrestrial > Soil > Wetlands > Peat | place...
ATGGAAAATCAACCAAACATATCATTATCACATTCGGTATATTTGCTCAGGCTGCATATCGTGCTCGAGACGAAATCCCGGAGGAAGGTATTTACCGTGCAAAGGAAGAAGCTACCCCTGTCTCTTGACCCCCTCCTGACGAAGACGCCTAGCAGGGGGAATGTGCAGAGATGAGTTCATGAATAAGGTCTTCGGAAATGATGTCGGAATCAATATCCCGCATCATGCTGACGGGGCATAGCTGGAGGCATAAGATTGAAGAAATGGCAATCTTATGATTACAAAAAACTATTAAAAATCAATATATTAACTGGTGGTCCCAACGGGAATCGAACCCGTGTCTCCGGCGTGAGAGGCCAGCGTCCTAGGCCGCTAGACGATGGGACCGTGAAGAAAGTTAAGCGTTTTTAGAGATGAGTTGCAGAATGGAAAAAAACGGGACTGTCCATGAATCATACTCAAAATAAAAACTCGCAACTCAAAACTGGTTATGGTTGGGGGAGGAGGATTCGAACCCCCGTAAACAGGTTCAGAGCCTGTCGTCCTACCACTGGACGATCCCCCAAGGGCATACAGGATTAGTAATATATCCAAAACCCCTCCGGGTGTCAAGGTTAAAAACAGTTGTTTTGCCTCGATTGTCGGCATATACGACAAGAAATGAATGACATCATCTCTGGAGGTGCATAGACCACTCTTCTCATTTATATTCTTGACAGTCGCACCTGCATACGGTATTACTGGTACTATAGAACATTAAATGGAAAAAATAGGTAAACGTTAATGACTCCCGATCGCAACAAGACTGTATACGTCGTAGGCCACATAACGCCAGACACGGATTCCGTGTGCTCCTCCATTGCCTACGCATATTTCAAGAACGTGACGGATAAACGGTACCTCTTCACTCCTGTCCGGGCCGGGAAGCTGAACCATGAGACTTCTTTTGTGCTCGAAAAGTTCGGAGTACCCCCTTCAGCGGAAATAGACAGCCTCGCTGCAACTGTGAGCGATCTGGACCTCAAACGTCCCATCGCTGTTAATATCCGCGACTCCATCCAAGTGCTGGCATTGATGATGCGCGAGCAGGGTGTACGGTCGGTTCCTGTCGTGGACGAGTCTGGAAGACTTGCCGGCGTTGTGGGGTTAAAAGACATTGCACGCCATTACATGGATAGCGTTGGTTTTGCTGACCTTTCCAAAGCGCCCATCGAGATAGACATTCTTTTGAAAACGCTCGACGGTCGCGTCATCAGCAATACAAGGCAGATTACAGTATTGACCGGGAGGGTGTTGATCGCCGCCATGCAACGCGGAACCATTCTAAACCGGGTGCGCCCCGGCGATGTAGTCATTGTTGGCGACCAGAATGAAGTACAGCTGGAGCTGATCAGGACAGGGTGCGGTGCGGTCATCGTAACTGACAATGCGCAAATCACGAATGAGGTCATAGCGGCAGCCAAAGAAAGAGAGGTTCTTCTTATTTCCTCGCCAAAGCCGGCCTTTGCCACGGTCCAGCTCATGACCATGTCGGAGCCTGTGTCCTCTATCATGACAACGAATACGCCAACGGTCGGCCTTTACACTCCTATCAACGAAGTGCGGACGAAGATCATTGAGTCCGATTACCGTTCCGTTGTCGTCGTGGACAGCGACAACCGTTTGATCGGCTTCATCACGCGAACAGACCTTTTAAAACCGGTACGCAAGATGGCAGTTCTCGTTGACCATAATGAACTATCACAAGCAGTGGACGGCATTGAAGAGGCCGAGATCCTCGAGATCATCGATCACCATCGCGTCGGGGACATCTCCACAACGGCGCCGATCTACGTGTACAATGATCCAGTCGGGAGTACCTGTACCGTTGTTGCGGGCATCATGTTTTTGTACCAGACCCACATACCGAAGGAAATCGCCGGTATCCTGCTCTCCGGTATCCTGTCAGACACCTTGCTCTTAACGCTTTCCACAACGACGGAGCGGGACCGAGCGACGGCCCACAGGTTGGCCGAGATCGCTGAAATCGAAATCCAGTCCTATGCCAAGGAACTGCTACATGAAAGTATCAATCTCGAGGACAAGACCGCAGCAGAGCTGATCGCAGGGGACTTCAAGGAATTCTTGATCAACGGGAAAAAAATCGGCGTGAGCCAGATGATGTCCCTGGACTGTGCGGAGATCGACGCGCGGGAACGTGAACTGGTTGAAGAGCTTGAGCGCCTTCGTTCAGTGAATAATTACGATCTCACCGTGCTCCTGGTATTGAACCCGCTCGGCAAAGGACAAGAACGGATCCTCTTGAGGGGCGAGACGTGGATCGTTGAAAAGGCGTTTAATGTGAAGGTCACAAACGACACCTGCACGGTGCCGCGAGTAATGTCGAGAAAAAAAGACTTCATTCCCGCCATCGGCCAGGTCTTGAGCATGGGCCTGGTACGATAGGCACAAATCTTATCACAGCAAGCTAGTCAGACGCGCTCCGGTTCCTAGACTTTTCGACTTCTGGTTGCGCCTTATTTCATACCGTAGCAATAAACAAAAATTCGGTCAATTCAGGTCACTTTATTTCTTACCCTCCTCCTGAAGAACCATTCCCCAGTTTCAAGATCGTGAAAAAGCGTATAGGTGAACGTATCATTCCCTTTGACTGTGAAGAACCGCCTCTGCTTTCTGGTCTTATGCTCTTCCTCCACCCACATCTGTACGACCCCGAGCACATCAACCTTGCTCCCTTCGAACACGAAGGATCTCGGCCGTTCCGCGCCGCGATAACCGGCATAGGTGGTAACTTCTATTGTCTGATCGGCCATGGTATGTACTTTCCGATGCTGGGTAAAAAAACGTGCTTGGAATTTACGCAATATAGCGGAGGAAGTAATATTTTGAAAAGATCCGACAAAGCGCGATGATAGCAGCACACATGCATCGAGCCATTTCGGTCTTCGTCTTAAGCTCGGCCCTGTCTCGTATGTGCTCATGCTGGAATCGTTCCGGACCCCAGGAATTCATGTCGATAGAAAATAATCCATGTTCTTCCCCGCCACCTGCATGTCCCTAAACCCTGCAATCGTAAAGAGCTGCCTGTAAACCGCCTCGTCGCAACGCGTTTCCACAAGCTGGGACGGCTGATGGACCCTGTGAGAGCTCAGCCACTTAACTTTAAGATCTTAGTGCGGCCGGATGTAGTCCCCCCCTGAAGAGTGCAGACAGGCGATCTGCTCATTCTTATTTCTCATCTTTTTTTCCCGCTCCATTAATACTACGATAGCGGACCATACGGCAGTCCTGAAGAGCATGGCGATGACGCTGCTGATCGCGACAGCCTCATGGAACGCAAGCAAAATGATAAGAATCATGAAAACAAAGCAATGAAGAGTAACGATCGTAACCGCATACCGTACGCCCCACGTATGCCGCTTCCATATGCCGATACCAACAATAACTGCAGCGAAACCCAGGCTGACATTGTACCACACCAGCCAGGGCAAAATGGTATATGCCCTGGTTGATACGCCGAGCATTACGCTCCCGCCTTCCTTGACGGAAAGCAAACCTGTCACTATCGCCAGAAGTGCAGCAAACCAGGCGTTGCGCTGCTGCGTCATTCGTTAATCCTCTTGATCAAAAATATTAATAATCATAGGCACCTCAGCATACCAGAGCGAATCGCTTCTCAGGTATGCGTTGCTATGAATTCTTGGAAACTTCTCCCTCCTGCGCATTGCGGGCAACGAGGCTTTCAAGCATCGTTATCGCAGCTGGCTGTCCCAAGACAATGAGCGTGTCTTTGGCATCAATTAGACTTGCAGAATCTGGATTAAAAACCATTTTGCCATTTGCTTTTTTGATGCCCACTATGATCACGCCCGTATCCCTGCGAAGACCCGCATCCCTAAGGTTTTGACCGATGAAGGTTGAGTGGGCGGGGATAAAGATCTCTTCGATTTGCAGATCGATATGTTCGCGACCCGTAGCGATCTCGATAAAATCTACCACGTTCGGCCGCAAGACGGCCTGAGCCATGCGATTCCCGCCGATGTGATAGGGCGAGACTACCTTAGTGGCGCCCGCCCGTTTGAGCTTTATGTCCGAGCCGGGCTCGCTGGAACGCGCGAGAATGAAAAGGTCCGGGTTTAACCCCCGCGCTGTAAGTGTGATATACACATTCTCCGTGTCCGAGGTGACAACGGAAACGAGCCCCTTGGCGCGCTTTATCCCGGCCTTGAGCAGGGTCTCATCTTCCGTGGCATTCCCACGCAGGAACAGCACGTTGTCCTCTTCCATTTTTTCGAGCACCGCGAGGTTGTTTTCCACGACAACAAAGGGGATCGGCTTTGCGGCGAACTCCTTGCAGATGAGCGATCCGATCCTTCCGTAGCCGCAAACGATATAATGATCCCGCAACTCATCGATCGATTTTTCCACTTTTTTCCTCCCGAGAAAACGTTGGAACTGGCCTTCGAACATGATCTGAGCCAGCTTGCCCACGGTGTAGCCGAGAACGGTCACGCCGAACACGATCAGCAGAATCGTAAATACACGCCCTGCGTCACTCAGCGGGTGCACTTCCTGAAACCCCACAGTAGCAAGGGTGATGATCGTCATGTAGAAGGCGTCGAGAAAACGCCAACCTTCTATACTCATGTACCCTACCGTGCCGATGGTTACGAGCAGGAGAAGTATGAGCAGCGAAAATTTTAGCTGTCTGGCAGGATTCATGGCCTCTTGCCGACGCTCCCTTCATCGTGGTACGCCTGTGATGCAGTGCTGGGATATTGTAACAGAATAATTTCTACTGTCAAAAATAAATATACGCGTGCAGACCGAATGAAAAAGAGCAATGCGGTTTCCCGCAGGAATGGATCAATCGGAGGGCCTCAAATCTTCAATCACCCGCTTTTCTCTGCATCTCAGCGCGACAAAAGGTCCCGGAATTATTGATAGGGATAAAAGATATAGAATAGCAGCGACAGTGCGGCAAAGGCCCAAAGGCCGGCGGGTACTTCTTTATATTTTCCCGCCACGGTTTTGAGGAGGGGATAGCTGAGCAGGCCCGAGGTCATGCCTACCCCGATATTAAACGTAAAGATCATCATCACGATCGTCAGGAAGGCCGGAATGAGCTCCGTATAATCGTGGAAGTCGATTCGCGTGATTGGACCGATCATGAAGCAGCCGATGACAATCAGCGCAGCACCGTATGCATGGGATGGCACCGATGTGAGGACCGGAGCAAAAAACAGGGCAAGCAGGAACAATCCTGCAACGACGAGAGCGGTGAAGCCCGTCCTCCCCCCTTCTTCGATACCTGCCGCTGACTCGACATACGCGCCCGTAGTCGTGGTTCCGAGAATCGGCGCTATCAGGTTAGCAACAGCATCGACGAGCATCGGTTTTTCTATCTCCGGAAGATTCCCGTTCTTGTCCAATAGTCCGCCTCGCGCCGAGAGCCCGATCAGCGTCCCCACCGTGTCCACATAGGCCATGACAAAAATGATGAACACGATGGGCAAATTCCTGAGTCTGAGTGCCCCGGCGATATCGAGTTGCAAGAATAAAGGACCGGGGCTCGGCGGCAGGCTTATGAATGATTTCGGTAGCGGAACGGTTTTCCAAGCTATTGAGAGAATTGTCGTAGCAAGTATGCCAAGGATAATCGCACCCCGTATTTTTTTGAGCGTAAGCCAGATGATAATGAAAAAACCGGCAACGGCAAGGAGTACTGACGGCTGCGATATCTTGCCCAGAGTTACCGGCGCACCGGGTACCCCGAGGGACACGATACCTGTTTCGTTCAGGCCAACGAAGGCCAGGAACAACCCAATTCCAACACCAAAGCTGAACTTGAGCGATTGCGGAATGGCTTCAGCCATCCGTCCGCGTACTTTTAGCAGCGTGAGCACCGTAAATAAAACGCCTGCAATGAAAATCGCGCCGAGGGCGGTCTGCCAGGGACAGCCAAGCACCCGAACGACGGTGAAGACGATAAAAGCATTTTCACCCATGTAGGGGGCGAGGGCGAAAGGACGCTTTGCGTAAATGCCCATGAAGAGCGTACCGAAGGCTGCCGAAAGGATTGTGGCGGTCATGGACGGGCCTTTGGGCATGCCGGCTTCCTCGAGGATCGCAGGATTCACCACGATGATGTAGGCCATTGTGAGGAATGTCGCGATACCCGCTAGCATTTCCTGTTTATAGCCGGTGTTATGTTTTGAGAATTCGAAAAAGGTTTTCATTCATTGACTCTAACTGCCCATCACCTGCGATCTTCAGTCCATGCCGTTAAGTGACGCACCAGGTCTTCAACAGTAACGCAGAAATGACCGTTGAGGTCGATGGGCATCGCCTACTGCCAATATGCAAAATCGTCATCAATCTTCTCTTGCTTGAGTAGCGCATGAGTTATGGTGCAAACTCATTCAATGCCCGCTGTATACCCCGTTGGCAGTATCTCAGGGTCAATTCGACTCTATCAAAATCGAACTTCGTTTTCAAGCAAATTGCAGATGTTGTGAAGCAGTTTACGCACACAAAAAAGAACTGTTCAGGACTCTTTCTTGTCTAGCTTGCCGCACACGAAACAACCTTTACCTTGACAAATACCCTTAAAACAACATATTATTATTCGTTTCCTGAGGCCTGCGGTTTTCGCAAATACCGTCCTTGGCGGGCTGGTTCGGAAGGAGAACCTCGTGAAGGTAGAGCAGATATCCATATTCCTTGAAAACAAATCTGGACGTCTTGCGGAGATCACTGATGTCCTTGCTAAAAACGGCGTCAACATCAGGGCACTCTCGCTGGCAGATACCGCAGATTTCGGCATCCTCCGCCTGATCGTCGATGACATAGAAAAGACAGCACGGCTCTTGAAGGAGGGCGGCTTTACTGTGGGTAAGAACGAGGTCGTCGCAGTAGTGCTTCCGGACCGGCCTGGCGGCCTCGCGGGGATACTAAACGCGCTCCAGGGCAAAAACGTCAATGTCGAGTACATGTACGCCTTTGTCCAGAAGAGCGAGGGCAACGCGGTGCTCATTTTCCGCTTTGATGAAATCACGAAGGCAATCGATACTCTGCAAAAGGCCGGTTATAAGATTCTCAAACGCGCAGAAGTTCTCGCATTGTAAGGCAATCCCTCGTCCGAGAGGGAATTATCCAGAGGAGGAAAAGAACCTATGAGACTCACGAAACTTGTAGTAGTTGCAGCATGCATTATCGCCCTGTCCGTGACCACGGCATTTGCAGCAGGTACAATCAAAGTCGGTGCGCTCCTGGCTGTCACCGGTCCGGCATCGTTCCTCGGCGCTCCAGAGGCGAAAACGCTCGAGATGCTCGTGAGCGCGATCAACGCGAAGGGTGGCATCGATGGCAACAAGGTAGAGCTCATAATCAAGGACACCGGCGCGAGTCCTGAGAAGGCCGTCTCCTTTGCAAAGCAGTTGATCGACGAAGAAAAGGTCTTTGCCATCGTCGGACCGTCAACGAGTGGCGAGAGCATGGCCGTCAAGAACCTCGCCGAAGAGGGAAAAACGATACTGCTCTCTTGTGCTGCAGCAGAGCCGATCGTGAAGCCTGTGGCTAAGTACGTTTTCAAGACGCCTCAGATGGACCGCGACGCCGTCATCAGGATCTTTCAACAGATGAAGAAGATGGGCATCTCGAAAATCGGCGTCCTATCCTCCAATACGGGCTTCGGACAGGCAGGCAAGGACCAGATCGAAAAACTCGCGCCTGAATATGAAATTCAGATCGTCGTGAACGAGGTCTATGACAAGGCCGCCACGGACCTGACGGCAGAAGTGACGAAGGTCAAGGCTGCTAATGTGCAGGCTATCGTGAACTGGTCCATAGAGCCAGCCCAGGCCATCGTGCTCAAGAACGCACGCCAGATCGGCATAACCGCCCCGATCTTCCAAAGCCATGGTTTCGGCAACATCAACTACGTGAAGGCGGCAGGTACAGCGGCCGAGGGTGTGATATTCCCGGCAGGCAGACTGCTTGTTGCCGATGTACTATCGGACAAGAACCCCCAGAAAAAACTTCTCGAAGCGTACAAGAAGGAATATGAAGCGAAGTTTAAGGAAGACGTGAGCACCTTCGGTGGCCATGCCTACGATGCCATGCTGATTCTCGAGCGCGGAATCAAAGAGGGGGGAACGGACAAGGAAAAGGTGCGCACTGCTATCGAGAACATCAAGGGTCTAATCGGTACGGCAGGAATCTTCAACATGTCTCCGGCGGACCACAACGGTTTAGACGCGAATGCTTTTGAAATGCTCACTGTGAAGGATGGCAAGTTCGCGGTACTCGAAAAATAGTCATACGGCTCGTAGAACAGGGAGTGCCCGGGCTGTCCAGGCACTCTCTCATGTTTAGCTGACCGTTGAAATTCCTGCCGCTTGCCTTATATCAATTTAAGGGCCTGCGAAAGGACATTGAATTTATCAGTCTTAATCCGTTCGCGGTGAGCCTGTCGAACCACGCAATATACTTTTTCAACAGCCATTTGTGTCGCTAACCATCCTGTATAGAATGAAGCAACGGCAGCGAAGCATGATTTGTTGCGGTGTCCAAAATTTTTTCGCGTATTCTCAAGAAAGGGATCAAGGCAAGCCTTCGCAACGAAGCTCGAAGGGAAGAAAGTCTGCCCAGAGATCGGAGATTGAGGATGCTGCCGCACGAAGAACAAGATTCTTACTTGCCTACGCCTCAACCATTGCATAATTTTGTATTATATTTTTTCGCATAAATAAGGAGGCATTGTATCCATGAAACTGTTTAGGCTTCTTGCTGCTGCATACTGTTTTATTCTCTTCGCCGCGCCCGTATTTGCCGAGGATTCCATCAAAGTTGGGGCACTGCTTTCAGTGACGGGTCCGGCGTCGAACCTTGGCGCACCCGAAGCGAAGACACTCCAGATGCTGGTTGACAACCTCAATGCGAATGGCGGAATCATAGGCAAAAAAATCGAATTGGTCATCAAGGACACGGGCAGCAGCCCGGAAAAGGCCGTTTCCTTTGCCAAGCAGTTGATCGAAGAGGAAAAGGTGTTCGCGATCATCGGGCCTTCGACGAGCGGCGAGACCATGGCTGTGAAAAACATTGCCGAGGAAGGAAAAACCATCCTCCTCTCCTGCGCTGCCGCCGAAGTCATCGTAAACCCTCAGGCAAAGTACGTTTTCAAAGTCGCGCCCAAAGACAGCTTCGCAGCGGCCGAAATTTTCCAGCAGATGAAGAAAATGAATATCGCAAATATCGGGGTCCTGTCGTCAAATACCGGATTTGGAAAGGCCGGCAAGGAGCAGCTCGAAAAACTTGCCCCCGAGTACGGCATCCGGATCTTGATCAGTGAGGTCTATGACAAGTCCGCAACAGACCTCACAGCCGAAGTGACCAAGCTCAAGGCAAAGGGGGTCCAGGCCATCGTAAACTGGTCCATCGAGCCGGCACAGTCCATCGTGATCAAGAACGCGCGCCAAATCGGCATAACGGAACCAATCTTCCAGAGCCACGGCTTCGCCAATATCCGATATGTTAAGGCAGCAGGCGCGGCGGCCGAGGGCGTTATCTTCCCGGCGAGCAGGATCATTGTTGCCGACGACCTCTCTTCACGGAACCCCCAGAAGCCTGTTATTATGGCTTACAAGAAAGCTTATGAAGCGAAGTATAACGAGGAAGTGAGCACCTTCGGTGGCCATACGTATGACGCCATGATGATACTCGCACGGGCGCTCCGCGAAGAAGGCTTTGATAGGGAAAAGGTGCGACATGCCATAGAGCACATGAAAAACTTCATCGGGACTGCCGGTATTTTCAACTTTTCACCGACTGACCATAACGGCCTCGACATCAATGCCTTTGCCATACTGACGGTCACGGACGGTAAATTCGCCTTGCTGGAGAAATAGCAGTGATATGTTGACGCAAAGTCATCACGGACGCTAGGGAGGGGTTTAGAATGATTTTTTCTTCTTTTCTTCGAACATATTGCGTTTTTTCTGTCTATTAATCTTGCCTTTTTTTCATGAGCAGAAAATGTTTTTAGAATTATTCTTCCAATATCTTGTCGCGGGTCTGACCTATGGCACGATCTATGCTATAGTCGGCATTGGGTTCAATATCATCTACAACACAACGGGCATTATCAATTTCGCCCAGGGTGAGTTCGTGATGCTCGGGGGCATGACCGCCGTGACACTGCATGCATTCCTGCCGCTGCCGCTCGCGATTCTCGGCGCCGTACTCATTACCATGGTCATCGGCGGACTTATCGAGATCGCCTTCATCCGCTGGCTGATCAAACCCTCGGTCCTCCGGATGATCATCATTACGATCGGTATCTCGATCTTGATCCGGGAGGGAGCGCTTGCGGTGTGGGGTGAGGGCGTTCGGTCACTACCCTACTTCACGGGTGATGAGGTGTCAGCGCTCTCACTTGGCGGTGTGCGCCTGTCTCCACAGGTTCTCTGGAGCGTCGGCGTCTGCTTTGTCATCGTGCTTCTTCTGAATCTATTCTTTAAATACACGATGCTTGGGAGGGAAATGCGCGCCTGCGCTGCGAACCGCGAAGCAGCTGCCCTCTGCGGCATCCCGACCCGCAATATGGTCTCCTTCTCCTTCGTACTTTCCGCGGGCATCGGAGCACTGGCGGGGTGCGTCGTATCGCCAATCACATACACGCAGTATAATATTGGCACGGGTCTGGCCATCAAAGGCTTTACCGTTGCCATTCTTGGCGGGCTTGGGAACAGCATGGCTGCGGTGGCGGCCGGTTTCATCCTCGGTATCCTGGAATCCTTCAGCATCTGGGTCCTGCCGACCGCCTATAAGGACACAATCTCGATCTCGATTCTGCTCGCGATGCTGTTCATCAGGCCAAGCGGTCTGTTCGGAAACAAGGAAGCCATGAGGTTGAAAGATTTTTGATGAAGACCTCACACTATACTCCAGCCTTCATCCTGTTCGGCTCCGTTGCAATCGTTCAACTGTTTACTCTCGTGACCGGAGATACGTTCTACCTTACCCAACTCACGATGTCTGCATACTATTCACTCATCGTGATAGGACTCTGTCTCTTGATGGGCTTTGCGGGCCAAATCTCCCTCGGCCATGCAGGATTCTTTGCCATCGGTGGTTACACGTCTGCAATCCTCACGACCCTGGACCTGACGCCATACACGAAAACGTGGCTTGTAGCGTCACTCGCAAAACTCAACATTCTCATGAGCCACGAAGACTTGTATGGCCACTTGACATTAAGCGTTCATCCTTGGGCCGCCTGCTGTGTTGCCATACTGCTTGCACTTTGCATTGCATGGGCCATCGGCATTCCAGTTCTCAAACTCAAGGGCCACTACCTCGCCATGGCAACACTCGGCTTCGGCACGATTATTTATAGTATCGTACTTGGGACCCAGCGCTTCGGTGCCGCCGACGGCATATCGAATGTACCAGCATTTCCTTTTTTCCCGGGCGTGAGCGTAAGCGGCGATTCCTCAGTTCGCGTTGTAAATTACTATTTTGCTTGGATCCTCGTGACCGCCGCCATGGTGGTGCTGGCAAACCTTATTCATTCGCGGGTGGGACGGGCGCTCCGCTCGATTCACGGGGCAGAGGATGCGGCGGATGCAATGGGTGTAGACACAGCGCGGTTCAAATTGTATACCTTCATATTAAGTGCTGTGTTCGCCGCGATTGCCGGCGTGTTTCTTACGCATTTCAACGGTGGAATTGGCCCGTCGGAAGCTTCAATCATGAAGTCTATACGTTACGTGGCGATTGTTGCGGTCGGCGGCATGGGCACCATCTGGGGAACGCTCATCATGAGTGTGGTCCTGAATTTTCTTTCGCTCCGCGGTTACTTCGGAACCTTTGACGACGCCGTATTCGGTGGCATCCTGATTCTGATCATGCTGTTCGCACCCGACGGAATCATTGGATCAGACCTGCGGGCATTGGTGAGAAAATTTATTAAACGGTTTTAGAGGTGATGCTTCCGTAACTGTAGAGCAACACGGAGGAACATGGATACAAGCCCGGTACCAATAATTCTTTGATTATCTCTGTTGTTCGCGATCCGGACCGCATCAGGCCTAGTGGTTGTTTGAATACAACGTATGGCACTTCTTGAAATAAAAAATGTCAGCAAGCGTTTTGGTGGCCTGCGGGCGGTGAAAGATGTCAGTTTCACGGTGCAGCAGAACTGCATCAAGGCCGTGATCGGTCCGAACGGCGCGGGTAAGACGACGCTCTTTAACCTTGTTTCCGGCTTCCTTGCGCCTGATTCCGGAATGATCTTGTACAAGGAAGAACCGATCCAGGGGATAAGTCCTCATAAGATAGCAGCACGGGGTCTGTCGCGGACGTTCCAGCATATCAGGCTCTTCGCGCATATGACCGCGCTGGAAAATGTCATGGTTGGTTGTCACGTGCGAAGCAGGGCAGGCTTTATCGCCGGCATGCTGAACCTCCCGTTTACCTGGCGCGAGGAAAAGGAGATCAGGGCAAAGTCGCTCGAGCTCATGGACTTTCTGGGAATTGCAGATCTCGCCGATGCCGAGGCAACGAGCCTTTCCTACGGCCAGCAACGAGCCGTAGAGCTGGCCCGCGCCCTGGCAAGCGGTCCCACCATGCTCCTGCTTGATGAACCTGTTGCGGGGCTCAATATGCGCGAGACAGCGGATATGGCAAAACTCATCAGCAGGATCCGCGACCTCGGCATCACCGTATTGATTGTCGAGCACGACATGTCCCTGGTCATGAACATATCCGACGAGGTCATCGTCCTCAGCTACGGCGAAAAGATCGCTGATGATACGCCCCGTGCAGTCCAGAACAATCCCGAAGTTGTCAGGGTCTATCTGGGAGAAGACGATGCTTAGGATTCGGAATCTTGACTCCGGTTATGGCAGCCTGAACGTCCTGCGGCGACTTTCCATCCACGTAAAGCCGGGAGAGATCGTCACGATCATCGGCGCGAACGGGGCAGGGAAGACCACGCTCCTCAAGACCATTACAGGCCTGCTTAAGGCCCAAGCGGGTGAAATTTTTTTTAACGGCGCAGACATTTGCCGTGTACCCACGGATCGGATCGTCTTCGGTGGCTGTTCGCTCGTGCCCGAAGGCAGACAGGTGTTTCCCGCCATGCCGGTTAAGGAAAACCTTCTGCTGGGAGCCTATGTTCAGTTCAGACGCGGTGACCGACACAACGTGGAGATTGACCTCGCCCATGTTTACGACCTTTTCCCAATGCTGAAGCAGCGCGAACGCCAGCTAGCCGGCACCTTGTCCGGCGGTGAGCAGCAGATGCTTGCTATAGCCAGGGCGCTCATGGCTCGACCCAAGCTCATCATGCTCGACGAACCGTCCATGGGTCTGGCTCCGCTCATGGTGAAGGAAATATTCAATATCATTTTAAAGATACGCGAGGAAGGAAACACCGTCCTGCTGGTGGAACAGAACGCACGGAGCGCCCTAAAGATAGCAAACCGCGGCTATGTGCTCGAGACCGGAAGGATTATTCTCGAAGGGGAAGCCGAGGACCTGCTTGCGAACCGGAATGTCCAGAGGGCGTATCTCGGAAGAGACCTGGATTAATTAATAAATACCACATTCAAAAAGATGGACAGGCAGTGGATCCTGTCTTGATATCTTACCACTCGCTTTGGCAGAAACCGGTGGATTTTCGCAGCAACTCGGCATATTTTGAATGTGATTTTTTCAGTTTTGGAGGTGCGTATGTACTGGCAACCTGAAAGCGAATGCATCGACAGAGAAGAGCTGGAGCAGCTTCAGCTTGAACGGCTCGAATCGACCCTGAGCCGTGTCTACATGAACGTGCCTTTTTATCGAAGTAAATTCGACGAAATCAAATTCAATCCCGACGATCTGCGAACACTCGACGACCTCAGAAAGCTGCCCTTCACGACCAAGAACGATCTCCGCGACAATTATCCCTATGGCCTCTTCGCGGTACCCTTGCGTGAGGTCGTCCGCGTCCACGCATCATCGGGTACGACTGGAATGTCCACGGTGGTTGGTTATTCTCGAAACGACATCAAGACCTGGTCGAACCTTGTAGCGCGTGTACTCACGGCCGGCGGAATTACGAAGGACGATGTGATCCAGATTGCCTTCAACTACGGACTGTTTACGGGCGCCTTCGGCCTCCATTACGGAGCCGAACGCATCGGCGCATCGGTCATCCCGATCTCGAGTGGCAATACCAAACGCCAGATCAAGATCATGCAGGACTTCAAAACCACGGCCCTCGTGAGCACGCCGAGCTATGCCATGCTGATCGCCGACACAATGGTGGAAATGGGCATCAATCTTAATTCCTTGTCGCTGAAATACGGCCTTTTCGGCGCCGAGCCCTGGTCTGATGCGATGCGAAAGGAGCTCGAAAACAAGCTTAAGATCGTCGCCACGGACAACTACGGTCTTTCGGAAGTGATGGGGCCAGGCGTCGCCGGTGAGTGTTTCGAACGGAACGGGCTGCACATCGCCGAGGACCATTTCCTGGTCGAGCTGATTAATCCTGAAACGCTTGAACTCGCCAAGCCCGGCGAGGCTGGTGAAATGGTCATTACAACGCTGACCAAGGAGGCATTTCCCGTTATCCGCTACCGCACCCGCGATCTGACCCGCCTGCTTCCTGGCCCCTGTCCCTGCGGCAGGACCATGATGAGAATGACGCGCGTCTTTGGTAGGACCGACGATATGCTAATCATCCGCGGGGTGAACGTGTTCCCGCAGCAGATCGAGACCGTGCTCTTTGAAATCGAAGGTGTGGCTCCCCACTACCAGATCGTCATCAACCGCAAGGGAGCGCTCGATGAGACCACGGTGAACGTCGAAGTGTCTGAATCAATCTTCTTTGACGAAATGAAAAAACAGAGCGAGCTTAGAGAAACAATTAAAAAGCGCCTTGCTTCGGAGCTCGGCATTTCGGTCGAAGTGAAGCTCGTAGAAAAGAAAACGCTGGAGCGGTTCGAAGGAAAGGCGAATCGGGTACTAGACAACCGTAAATTCTAATCAGACGGTATGACCACGGAAAGTGCCTAGGCAATAGACGAAGCAAGGATTACAGCATATTCCTGTCTTCGAGTCTTCGTGGCAGAAAGGTTTTATCAATCCTTCTATGAACTATATCGACTTTCACACTCACATCTTCCCGGACAATATCGCCGAGCAGGCCATGAAGGCACTCGCGGCGGAGTCGGGCGATTACCGACCCTGCATAGATGGGACCCTGCAGGGGCTGCTCAATTCCATGAAGCGGGCGAACATCTCGGCAAGCCTCGTTGCAAATATTGCCACGAGACCGAAACAGATGAAACCAATTCTCGAATTCTGCAAGCAGATTAAGAGCGAGGCCATCTATCCGTTGATTTCGTTCCATCCCTCAAACGACACCTATGAAGTCGAAGACATATTCGGCGAGGCGCACGTTGCAGGTATCCGCGGCGTCAAGCTGCATCCCATGTACCAGGACTTTTTCATTGACGACAAATACATGTATGGTTTTTACGAGCTGATGGCGAGTTTCGGGTTCTTTGTCATGTTTCACACGGGTTTTGATATAGCCTTTCCAGGAAACACCCAGGCCGATGTAGAGCGGGTGAAAAAAGTGGCTAACTGGTTCAAAGACCTCACTATCGTCTGCACACACGTGGGTGGTTGGAAGCAGTGGGACCGAATCGGCTGCCTCAGCGACTGCAAAAATGTATATACCGAGACGTCGTTAACGCTGAGTGAAATCAGCGATGCCGAATTCATAAAGGCCATTTCCTACTTTGATGAGGACAGAATTCTATTCGGGAGTGATAGCCCCTGGACGGATCAGCGGGAGATGCTTCAACGGACGCTACATCTTAAGATATCAGACGCCTTGAAAGAGAAGATGATGTATAAAAATGCCGCGAAGCTGCTTGCATTGAACACACCATGATACTTTTTCCCACCTTCCTGTAAAGGTACGCCGGGTTATCACTGCATGAAACTTGACAGCAGCTCGCAATTGGAAGACAACTGCTCTTTCGAAGCGTTACCGCATTCATTGCGGACATTCCTCCTGAAGCATATCCGGCCCTTTGGCTTTTCTCAAATCGGCAGCAATAAAATCCCTGGCTATTTATTGAACAGTGCGACTTCTTTCCACCTGCTCGTATTAATCTGCCCGGCTCACTGTGGTACGTCGTATACTGAGGGACGGTAAAGCAACGGGGCGGTAAGAGGCGTTACCATTACTGTCTGAACACGCTATGCAGATAGCGGCAGATATTTCAGGAATGTCAGACCGTGACGTCACTTCCCCTCAGCCCTGCCCGCCATGAATGCTTTCTCGTTCATTTCAAGGACCTTTTTGGGGACAGTATGCTTGATTGCTTCGAGGATGACCGATTCTTTGAGCGGGAGGAACTTAAGCGCTGCACCGAGGAGCACGAGGTTGAGTGTGCGCTTGTCGCCGGCTTGGACAGCGACCTCGGTTCCGTCGAACGGCATGACCCTCTTTGCTCGGTGTTTGATAGTGTCGTCGAGGTCTGATGGATAATTTTCTGTAGCAATCGAAACGCCGATCGTGCCGATGGAACGGGTATTATAGATCACTGCCCCGTCGTTCCTGAGAAAGTGCAGGTAGCGCGCAGTTTCAAGGGGCTCGAACCCGATCAAGAGGTCGGCCTCACCCTCGTTCACGATGGGAGAGAAGACTTTTGACCCAAAGCGCACCTGCGACAGTACGCTGCCTCCGCGCTGCGCCATGCCGTGCACCTCGCTCTGCTTCACGTCCAGGCCGGAAAGAAGTGCAGCCTCGGCGATTATCTTGCTCGTGAGCAGAACTCCCTGCCCTCCCACACCGCTGATCAGGATGTTAAAAACGTTCACGTTATATACCTCTTTAGTGAAAGTCAAGAAGGAGAAATGGTGAAACTCGGGGAAGCGGAGAATCACAAGAAGCCTCATCGGCCTTGTTCACGCTTTCTCCTTAGGCTTCATTATTTTTAAGGCGTTCCTTTGCGTACTCCGCAACTCTGCGAAAAAATACCCAGATCTTCTTCTAGGGTTTAAATCTGCACATCGTCCTCTACAGTGATTTAGAGGGTCTTCATCGACCCCGTGGTACACAGCTGGGCGCATACGCCGCAGCCGTTGCACAAGAGCGGATCAATCTCAACATAGCCCGTTTTCCCTTCCGGTGTAAAGGAAAGCGCTATGCAGCCCGCTTTGAGACACAACTTGCATCCTTTACATGTTTCTTTTTCGACACTATAGGACTTCCTCGAAACACGGTAGCGCAGCACACAGGGCTGATTCGAGATGAGCACGGAAGGCCCTTGGGCGGCAAGTTCTTCCTTCACGATTTTCTCGAGCTCTTTGATGTTATACGCATCGATTTCCCGAACTCGCTTTGCGCCTATCGCCTGGCACAGTTTCCCGATATCGAGACGCGGTGCGGCAGTGCCTTTTGCCGAACGTCCCGTGCCGGCATGCTCCTGACCGCCGGTCATCCCCGTGGTGTCGTTGTTCATGATGATCACGATTGCATCGCCGCCGTTGTACACCATATTGACCAGACCCGTGATGCCGGAGTGCAGGAACGTGGAATCGCCGATCACGGCAACAGGCTTCTGCTGCGTTCCCTGGAGAGCAAGTCCCTTTGCCATACCGTGCGCCGCCGAGACGCTGGCGCCCATGCAGATGCACGTGTGCATTGACGAAAAGGGAGGCAGAGCGCCGAGCGTGTAACACCCGATGTCGCCCGAGACGTAGAGTTTGAGTTTCGAAAGCACGGTGAACAGGCCTCGGTGGGAACAGCCGGGACAGAACGTGGGCGGCCGTATGAGGAGGCCCGAGACCGGCTCTTTCATCGGGAGTACGCTGCCTGATATCTTTTCCAGCACCATGCGCTGGCTGAACTCTCCCCACGGCGGCAGAACGTTCTTGCCTAGATGGACCATGATGCCCATAGCCTTGATCTGTTCTTCGAGGAACGGATCAAGTTCCTCCACGACCACAAGCTTGTCTACCGATGAAGAAAATTTTTTGATAAGCTTTTCCGGCAGCGGGAAGGTCATGCCGAGTTTCAGCACCGTGGCCTTCGGGAAAGCCTCGCGAACGTATTGGAAAGAAATGCCGGACGTGATGAAGCCGCAGGACTTGTCTCCCTCAATGATCTCGTTGAGCGGCGAGGTTTCAGCCCACGCTTTGAGGCTGATGAGCCGGTCCTCTACGAAGACATGCCGCTTCTTTGCATTGCTGGGGAGCATCACGAATTTACCGAAGTCTTTTGCAAGGCCGCGGCCTGCCGGAGACTCGGTACTTTCCATCTCGACTACGCTTTTGCAGTGTGATATTCGTGTTGTTGTCCTGAGGATGACCGGGGTGTCAAAAGACTCGGAGAGCTCAAAGGCGGCCTTAATGAAATGCTTTGCTTCGGCCGAATCGGTCGGCTCGATGCAGGGGATCTTTCCGAGACGGGCAAAGTGACGAGTGTCCTGCTCGTTCTGGGAGCTGAACATTCCGGGGTCGTCCGCCGCCATCAGAACGAGCCCCGCGTTGATTCCGGTGTATGCAACGGTCATGAGCGGATCAGCTGCCACATTCACGCCCACATGCTTCATGCACGCAAGCGAGCGGACGCCCGAAAGTGCACCGCCGATGGCCACTTCCAGTGCCACCTTTTCGTTCACGGACCATTCTGCGTGTATGCCTTCTTCGCACGAGAGCGTTTCGAGCACTTCGGTGCTCGGCGTGCCGGGATATGCGGCGGCAAGCTTGCCTCCAGCTTCGAGAAACCCGCGGGCAATTGCTTCATTGCCGGAAAGGATTGATTTAGTCACGTGCGCTCCTAAAACTGCCTACCACTGAGGTCGCGGAGAAAACATCATTCACTTACGGCGGATAAAACTTAAACGCGAATCATTCTGGCTAATAAATCAGGGATCACCATATGAAACCGGTGATAATTCTATTTTTCTTTTATTACAGGCTCTCTGTGCTCTCTGATGAGAGCTTTTATTTCTGTCGATTGTCAATCACGCGCTTGGCCTTGCCTTCGCTGCGTTGGATAGTATTAGGCGGACGAAGAGTGACTTCCGTGTTCACGCCGATGATGTCTTTGATATTTTTCTGGATCTCCCGTTTGAGATGCAGGAGCTCTTCTTCTTCCTGGATAAAAGCCTTGAGGTCCGTTGAGAGCACTCTCGAAGCCATTTCCTCCATGAACTTCGGCGTCACCTCCACGTAGACGCTCATCTCGTCTAACCTTCCCTTGCGGTTTACTTCAATGGTGTAATGGGGCGCGACCTCTGCTGAGCGGAGCAGGACCGACTCGACCTGAGACGGAAACACGTTTACGCCTCGGATGATGAGCATATCGTCGGCGCGGCCGCGCACGCGCTTCATGCGGACGAGCGTCCTGCCGCAGATGCACTTCTCAGAATTGAGGCTTGTAATGTCACCGGTGCGGTAGCGGATGAGCGGCATTGCCTCGCGCGACATGCTCGTGATCACGAGTTCGCCTTCCTGGCCATAGGGTAGTTGTTCGCCGTTTTCTGGATTGATGATCTCAGGATAGAAGTGGTCCTCGTTCAGGTGAAGGCCGTTCTGCGCCTCGATGCATTCGGATGAAACGCCAGGGCCGATGATCTCAGACAGGCCATAAATGTCGATGGCCTTAATCCGGAGCCGTTCCTCGACCTCTCGGCGCATTTCGTCGGTCCAAGGCTCTGCGCCAAAGAGCCCCACACGCAGCTTGATTGTATCGAAGTTCACCTTCATTTCACAGGCAACATCATAGATGTAAAGCGCAAAAGAAGGTGTGGAGCAGATCGCCGTGCTGCCGAAGTCCTGCAGGAGCATGATCTGCTTCTGTGTGTTTCCGCCGGAGATTGGGATAACCGATGCGCCAACACGCTCAGCACCGTAGTGCGCGCCGAGACCGCCGGTGAACAACCCGTAACCGTAGGCGTTCTGGACCATGTCCTTGTTCGTCACTCCGGCGCAGGTAAAAGTACGGGCCATGACCTCAGCCCAAAGATTGATGTCGTTCCGGTTATAGGCTACGACCGTGGGCTTGCCCGTAGTACCCGACGAGGCATGGATGCGGACGACGTTTTCGAGCGGCTCGGCAAAGAGCCCGTAAGGATAATTGTCGCGAAGGTCGGATTTCCTGGTGAAGGGGAGCTTCGTGATATCCCGCACGTCCTTTACGTCGGAAGGTTTAATCCCCTTCTCGTCAAATTTCTTTCGATAAAAAGGGACGCGGGCATATACTCGCTCGCAGACTTTCTGCAGGCGTTCAGCCTGAAGTTTGGTCAGTTCCTGTCGCGACAGGGATTCCTCGGGATTCCAGAACATGCGTGGCTCCTCTGCGATATACATTGCCAGCGGGCGAAAGGGGCCTGCTGGAACTGAAATGTCGCCATTATAAACCAGAATGCCTGCTTTTGTAAATATAAAATCATATTCCTGTTGAGCCTGGAGCAGGGATTTTGCTATAATAGCAACGCATTCCGGATCCTGCTTCCCGGTTTGCAAACCTGCGTGCTCCTCGGGTATCCGCGTAGCGGGGTCTGATGTTGACAAAATCCCAAGAAAGGACAGCCTATGGATATTATGAAGAAATTCACGGAAAACGATAATTTCGCCAAACATCTAGGCGTAGAGATGCTCGCATATTCACCCGGAAAAGCAAAGGCCAGGATGGAGCTCAAAAGCCATCACTTGAACAGCGCCGGCACCGTGCACGGCGGCGCGATCTTCTCGCTCGCTGATGCAGTCTTTTCCGTGGCGTCCAATTCTCACGGCACTCTCGCCATGGCGATCAACGTGAGCATCTCTTTCTTCAAATCTGCGAAGAGCGGCATGCTCATTGCCGAAGGCCGAGAGGTTTCGATAAACCCCAAGCTCGCGACCTACCTTATCGATGTGAAAGATGACGCCGGAAATGCCATCGCTTTGTTTCAGGGTACGGTGTACCGAAAAAAGGAAAGTATCGGCGATTTCATCACATAGATTCGCGGTAGCGGGAATTGGGTCCTTTAACCATTATCACTGCCAAACGAAGGCAACAAAGATGCTTCATCAGGGACTAGAAACCATCCCGGCAAGTAAACGAGATTACGTTGAATGGCACCGCGGCCGCGCGGAATACGGCTTATGGCTAATCGAACTCGGAACAGAAGAGCTCTTTCAGCAAGTCTACGCCGCACGAGAACATCTCTCCGATTTCCTGCTGAAGCCCTATTACAGACAGCCGCATATTTCTGTATTTATTTGCGGTTTTCCGGCCGAAACCCTGTCTTTTGACGATGATTACAGCGTTGAACAGTTTCATGCTCAGGCTGAATTGTTGAAGAACGCGGACATCAGACCATTCGACATAGAAGTCGGCGGGTTAAACAGTTTTGCTTCTGCTGCCTTTCTGGAAGTTGAGGACCCGCACAACGGCATTGAGCAAGTAAGGGCCGTATTGTCGACGACCGCCAGGGAGATCGGGAGGAGCTCGTTTACTCCCCATGTTACCGTCGGACTTTATTCACAGGCTTTTCCAAGCAGTTTTGTTACGACAAAAATCTCAACTTTTCAACGTAAGCCGGTCAGACTTACCGTAAACCAAATCACATTCGCAACATACGAGGCCCGGAAAATAGGCGGGGCATTGACGGGGAAGCATCGTGTTGCGCTACATTCAGAATAAACAAAGAGGTCCTGCCGATCGCGTAAGCATTATACACACGTGACGGACTAACGGAATCATTAAACACACTTGAGGGAAGACCATCCCCGTCAAGGTTTTTTCTTTGCCATTTTTCTCGAACGTGCTATAGTTTCCCCCATGTCGGAACCGAAACCATCCCACGTTCCCCTTCATTACGCCTGGATTATCGTATTCACCGGCACGCTCTGCATCATCGCCTGCCTGGGGTTCGGCCGCTTTGCATTCGGCATGTTGCTACCGTCCATGGCATCCTCGCTGGATCTTTCCTATTCGCAAATCGGTTACATTAGCACGGGCAACTTTGTCGGATATCTGGCGGCCGTCTTATTCTGCGGACGGATTGCGGGCCGGATCGGCTCTCAACGGCTAATTGTGGCCTCGCTCGTTTTGATTAGCGCATCAATGGCGCTCATCAGCCAATCCTCAAGTTTTTTGGCAGTATTGATCCTCTACATGATCACCGGCATAGGCAGCGGGGCAGTGAACGTTCCTGTGATGGGCCTCATTACATCATGGTTCGATCGCTCGGTCCGCGGCCGGGCCGCCGGTTTCGTGGTGATCGGGAGCGGATTCGCCATCATCATATCCGGCAAGCTCATTCCTTTTGTTAACAAACGGGTTGGCCCGGAGGGATGGAGGGTGAGTTGGCTCATCCTCGCAGGGGCCATTGCTGCAATTGCCGTTATCGGCCATACGTTCCTAAGAGACAAACCCGAAGACAAGGGGCTCTTCCCGCTCGGCAGTGAAGACAAGGCAATCACCCCGGTCCTTAGAAATGCCGCAGGTACAAAAAGCATCTACGTGAACAAAACCCTCTATCTCCTCGGTGCGATTTACTTCCTCTTTGGCTACACCTATGTGATCTATGCGACGTTCATTGTCACCACCATGGTTAGGGAGCGAGGCTTCTCTGAAGCGATTGCGGGCAATTTTTGGTCTTGGGTCGGATTTCTAAGCCTCTTTTCGGGGCCGGTTTTCGGAACGCTTTCAGACAAGCTCGGAAGAAAGGCCGGGCTCATGATCGTCTTCTCGTTCCAGACTCTTGCCTACCTCCTTGTTGCATCGAACCTCCCGCCGTTCTTTCTCTACCTTTCGATCGGCTTCTATGGGATTGTAGCCTGGTCCATCCCCTCCATCATGGTCGCAGCCGTGAGCGAATACGTGGGCGTAGCCGAAGCTCTTGAGGCTTTCGGCTTCATCACATTCATCTTCGGCCTCGGCCAGATCACCGGTCCGTCCGTCACCGGGGTCCTAGCCGAGAAAACTGGCAGTTTCTCATCGAGCTTCTTCATGGCGGCAGCTTTTACCTCTGCGGCGATTCTGCTCACTGCCTTTCTGAAAAAACCAGACGCAGAACAAGCATAATGAACTGAGCTACTGGGGCTTCCTGTCGATTAGCTGCACGTCAGAAAAGGTTCGGACTGATAGCAGCGAATACACGGTTTATTCGGTGCATCCTGACCACCGCCATTGAAACACTGCCGTCCGATTCCGGTGTCGCTGCAAGGGACTTCTTGTTCTCGGCCCAATTCGGGTGTATATTGGCATTCGGATCGAAAAAGATTGACACACTTCCACCGCTAAAGCATACGGGGTTTCCTGCGCTGTTTTCCTCAGCCTGATCAGACCACAGGGCAGGGTGGGATCCTCAAACTCGGGGAGAAACCATGAAGCGGAAAGCTATTGCCCTTTTTTCAGGTGGGCTTGACAGTACCCTTGCCATCCTGTTGATGCTGAAGCAAAACATCGATGTGCTAGCAATCACGTTTCTGACCGACTTCGGATGTGATATCGGCGATTCATCCTCGTGTTCGAAGAACCCCGGCCCCGCTGCCGCCAAGTTCGGCTTCGACCTCAAGCTCTGTCATCTGGGCCAGAAGTTCGTTGACATCGTGAAAAAACCGCGCCACGGACACGGGCGGAACATGAACCCCTGCATCGACTGCCGCATTCTGATGCTCCGGGAAGCCGGTGCCTTGAGGGAGATGGTAGGCGCCGATTTTATCATCACCGGTGAAGTGCTGGGTCAGCGGCCAATGTCACAGCAGCGCAACACACTTAGCCTTATCGAGCGGGAGAGCGGCCTGAAGGGCCTTATCGTGCGGCCCCTTTCCGCCCGGCTCATGCCCATAACGATCCCAGAGATCCAGGGGATAATTGACCGGGATCGCCTCCAGGCAATGAACGGCAGGACGCGAAAACCTCAGATGTCCCTTGCACGCGAACTAGGGCTGACCGACTATCCCTCACCCGCAGGCGGCTGCCTCCTGACCGATCCCATTTACTCAAGACGATTGCAGGACCTGCTCCGGGCGAATCCCGACCCCGACAACACGGACCTCAGCCTCCTGCGGCTCGGCCGGCACTTCAGGCCGTCCAAGTCGTGCAAAATCATCGTCGGAAGAAACGAGACAGAGAACAATACCCTCGAAAAAATGCAAAGAGCCGGCGACGTGCACATGTATGTCGATGGCGTGGGAACCCCGCTTGTACTCCTGACCGGTCCTGACGCAGAAAAATACCTCGATCTCGGCGCTTCGCTCTGCGCGCGGTATTCGGACAAGAAGCTTGAAGCCGAAGTACAAGTCACGATCAAGGGCCGCAGGGGGACTTCCGTGGTCTGGACCAGACCGGCGGATGAAGATATGATTGACAACTATCGTATCCGATGATTGCACTGCCAGAACGCGGGATGGGACCGCAGGCTCACGCTTTTGCGTACATAAGCTCAATTGCCGGTCCCACGATGGTCTCAGGGGAAAAGCGCCGTCTGATCCTTTCTCAGTTGATGGAAGCTCTCTTCGGGCATATGAAATACGTTCTTGAATATCCTGTTCATTACAAATACAAGCTGGCGGAATTTATATGCATCGTGGTGTGAGTCGCCCTTTAGCTCTGAATTGTGGAAATTCTCCACATCGGATATACGCAGCTCTACGCCTAGCGTGTGCTGCTCCGTTTTTTTTCTGACCCGGTCCCTTCTCGCGTAGAGCGGTGTACCCGGGATCATGATCTCATTTGTTTCCGCATCGCGATGGATTGGTACGGAAAAGCCGATCTTGCATTGGAACTTCCTGTGGCCCCGGGAAGTATGGACGTTCTTATCCGCGTTCATTCCCAATGCGTCAAAGAACTCCCTTGCATGGGAGAGCAGACTGCCTTCCTCAGGCGTTTCATTGCCTCCTCCACTTCGGGCAAGACTGATCAACAACCTCCGAACCGCCTCCCGCATACTTTCCGGTCGATCGTAAAGCGTCTGGGTAATAGAATGCGAAGCAGTGTTTTCCTGGAGAATTACGCCGCGTTTTTGAAGCGCATGAAAGAGCTTCAACGTGTCATCTGCGCTCTTGAGGATGAAAGTGATTGCGAGGATGTCCCGGATATCGTATGCTTCTCCTTCAACGTTTTTTCCTAGTTTCGTGACCATGCTTTCGGGGCTTTTAAGCCTCGCCTTGATCTCGGCAATTTCCACATCGACCCCATCACCGCTATTGAAGACGAGGCAGCCTTTTGATTGATCGAAGGCAACGGATTCCCGCAGGCGGTGAAAAAAAGCTGATATCTTGACAAAGGCCCGTTGAGCGGGTTCTGTATCAGGGATATGTGCCGGGTGCTCCCAATCGTAATGGTAGAGATCGTTGAGGCTCTGGCCCTGCGTTTCGAGAAAAAATCCGAGCTGGACGTAATCATTGATGTCCTGGCTGTCCTCTTCGATGGACTTGATCAGGTAGCCCATCTTGAGGAGGGAACATGCCGCCTTCTGCCAGGCCACCGGCACGTCAAGATTTTTCTTATCGTACCCTGAAAAAACGAAGGGATACTTTCGGGATGAAGCAAGCAGAAAAAGGTGCCGGGGGTCTTCGTCGACGATGCGCCTGAATTGCTTATCCTGCAGGACCGATACCGTTGTCCCGATGGCCTTCAGGCATGTCCGGTAAAGATCTGCGTTTGGTGATGGTAGGCCGGCGAGCATCTCAAGCTGTTTCGTTGCAAAGGGGAAAAGTCCATCGAAAAAATAGGCAAAGGCGCGCTTGATGTAGTGCGCCGCCCTTTCGCGTTCGCTTTCCTGCAGCTCGTCACTGTCGAGCGTGTCAAAGCCGCGGTTTGCCATCATCCGTGTGGCCTGCTTGAGGGAGGAGGCATAATCTCGCGCGGGTAAAAGCAGAAATGGCGTCATCTCGGACCGGTCGAGGATGGAACCGAAGATTTCATGATGTAGTTCCTGGTTAGCCGATAAATTTTTCATGGACACCCCTATTCGGGTCAGGTACGTCATTTACCTTTGCCCATCATGGTCAAACGAGATTTGGGTGTTCCTACGGGTGCGCTGAAAAAAAATTAAAAGTGTTGTAAAGTCTTAGAGTACCGCAGCCCGCTACCGAGCCCGTCAGCATAAGTGATGCCGGGCAGTAAACGTGGAAATGAAAACAGGATTCTCGGTACCAGTACGGCATCTGTGTTTTCTCCGATGAGGAGAACAGCTATGGTTGTTGGCGGCTCCGTGGCTGCATTTACCTGCTGACCCGGAACATGCGTTCAAGTGATGGTTCCAGCATCTTTCACACCGCGGTTCGGACAGTCAAACTGCTCCAGGCTCTCTGCCAGCAGTTCTGCGGTATGCTTTGTGCGGATTAACGTCCCTTCTTTGTCAAAACCGCCTTTGATTTGCATGATGCATCCTGGACAGTCCATGGCAACAAGTGACGCTGATGTGTCCTTAATGTTCTTAAGCTTTCGCTCTAGGATGTGTGCGGATATCTCAGGCTGCTTAAGCGCATAGGAACCGCCCATGCCGCAGCACATGTCTGATTCGAACATTTCGATGAGACCGAATCCGGATTTCGAGAGGAGCTCACGGGGCTCCTGAAAAACGTTCAAGGTCCTTTTAAAATGGCAGGAGTCATGGTAAGTCACCATCTGCAGTTCCGCTTTTTCCTTGAGCGTTAGCCGACCCTCGCTGACAAGCCTGCTGACGAACGTCGAAAAATCGACAGTCTTGGCCGCAATGTCCTCCGCCCGGCCAAGCCATTCGGCCTTATTCTCGCTCTTCAAGGTCGCCAGAAACTCATGTTTGAGAGCCACCGTGCATGTTGGACACGCCGAGACCACGTAGTTCGTACTTACCTCGAGCAGGGCCTTAATGTTATCGATCGCATTTTGGGCAGCTACGCCGAACGCCCCGCTGTAGCGTGCAGGCGCACCACAGCAAGTCTGCTCCTCGGGAAACACAATCCTAATGCCGGCCTTGTTCAAAACGCTAATGACCGCTTCCCCGATCGGGGGATAAGCAAAGTCTATCACACATCCAGCGAAGAACGTAGCCTTCTCGCTTACTTTTGGCTGCTTGATTTCCCTGATCCTATCCCTGAAGGGGACCTCGGCTATCGCCGGCAGGCTGCGGAAGTCGACCCAGTCTGACAGGAACATGGGCAGATGCCGGATAAAACCGTCTTTGGCAAAGGGCTTTTGTGCAAGCGACGCGATGCGCAGCATCGAGTGAAAGAGCCTTCGGTCATTCACTACAGAGAAGACCGCCTTCTGCGACAGCGACTGTCCCTGCTCCCTGACGAGCCTGCGGCGTAGTTCCACGATCAGTTCAGGAATGTCGATCTTCGCCGGACAGACCTCCTTGCACCTCCCGCATTGAATACAGAGGCCTTGGATCTCCTCTGATTTTTTTAATTCAGTAAACCATGCCGTAAGGATAGTACCGATCCCACCGGTATACACGTCGCCAAATACGTGTCCGCCCACGATGCGGAACACGGGGCAGACGTTGAGGCAGGATGCGCATCGTATGCACTGCAGTGCTTCCTTAAACTGGGGGTCCTTTGCCATTGCGGTCCTGCGGTTGTCCATGAGAATGATGTGGAGCTCCTTGGGAGAGCCGTCCGTATTCGGTACAGCGCCCGTGATCATCGAGACGTAGCTGGTCAGGAGTTGGCCTGTTGCGCTCTTGGGGAGGGCCGTGAGAATCGGAACGATGTCGCTGAACGAGGGGATCAGTTTTTCAAGCCCGATAACAGCTACGTGTACCTTCGGGAGGCTTGTGACCAAACGGCCATTGCCCTCGTTCGTGATGATCACGATGGTCCCGGTCTCCGCTATCGCCATATTCGCTCCGGAGATCCCCATGTCTGCTTCAAGGAACCGGCTCCGCAACTCGTTACGCGCGACCTTCACGAGGCGGGGGATATCGCTTGAGAGCCGTTCGTGGACTTCTTTGCTGAAAACCTCCGCCACTTGCTCTTTCGTCATGTGAATCGCGGGCATAACCATGTGCGACGGCCGCTGTCCCGAGAGCTGGATGATCCATTCGCCGAGGTCGGTCTCGTTCACGTGTATCCCGGCTTTTACGAGATGGGAGTTGAGGTGGATCTCTTCCGTCGCCATGGACTTGGACTTCACGATGCTCCGGACGCCTTTTGACTTCGCCAGGTCCAAGATATATTCCTTCACCTTTTCCGGATTGCCGGTCCGGAAGACCTTTGCACCCCTAGCTTCCGCCTGTTTCATGAAGACTTCGGCAAGTTCGTCGAAGTGTCCTGCTGCGTCGCCCTTGATCCGGGCGATCTCGTTCCGCAGTGCCTCGAAGTCAATGCCCTCATACGCCTTTGCGCGGCCAGTGACATAGGCCTCGGAAAACCTTCCGAGAGCGCTGGCAAGATTGTCGTTTTGCAAGGCACTATTAATGCTTTGCTTAAAATGTTTGGTCATTGCTTACTCCTTATTCCTTTGCTTAACACGGACAAGTCGGAACCCCGCAAACACTTTCTCGCAAAGTCACAAATACCCAAGATAAGCTGTAAGTCCTACCATGAGATCTATAATATCTCGCGGCATTGTCGCTCCGTGCGATCTTCATGTCTTGGCAAAAATTGTCCTTCTTGCTGCTTGCCATGACAAAAATATTATTGCTCGTCCACACACACAATGATCAATCGTCCAGGCCCATGCACGCCAATAGTCAATACCCGCTCGATGTCCGCGGTCCTGCTCGGTCCGGTGATAAAGGCAATGTAGGCAGCCTTTCGGGGATCGAGTTTCGGAAAGAGGGCCGGAAGGTCGGGCAGGAGCCTTCCGCGCGTCAGCACCGCGATATGAATTTCCGGCAGGATCGAAACCAGCCTCTGCTCGACAGCAGTTGAATCCTGCACCAATGTTCCTGTGTTCGCCAGCCCCCAGTCAGCCTGGCTGATGCCGACTTTCGCGTCTGCTGCCAGTTTTCGCGTGACCTCGAATTTCAGGCCGGGCACGTTCTCAGCAATTACGTTCTTATCGAAACCGTGCAGAAAAGGACAGTCTGCCCACACCGCGTACTGTCGTGGGGCGTTACGCACATTTTCCTTCTTCAGAATTTGGACGATAAAATTCATAGCTTCAACTTTGGTGTTAAAGCAATGGACTTCGCTGCTTACTCCTTCGGCTTTTGCTTTGAAAACATTAAACATTTTTTACCCTTTCTTCACGTGACCTTGTCTGCACGGCATAGCTAGCATTTGAACGGCTGATGTCGGGGGTATGCAGGAATTTCCACAAGCGTGCGCTCCTGTTTGTTAATTCTTTTTCAACCATCTGTCAATACTCGTTCAGCAAAGCTCAGCTGAAAGGCAAGACCCGCCGACTTCACGTATTCTAGTTTTTCGCGTGTTCGTTGCCCATAATTCTTGCTGTTATCGTTACCACAGGGATCACTGCGGCCATAACAGCCTGAAAGGCGACCCCCCATATGCGGTATGGGTTCACTCAGAACTGATAAAGGCTTTCGCGTCTATTTTCCGGATAAGATAGGAGGGGACAAGACTGGCTATCAGCGTGGCCACAAACAGCAGCAGCATGAGCAGGAAAACAGTGAGAAACGGCATCCGGACGCTCACTTCCCATCCGAACGAGATCCTGTTAATTACATGTGTTATCACGATGCTGATGGCGGACCCCATGAGGAAGCCCAGTGTGATTCCGGCGACAGCCACAATGCCAGCCGATATAACCATGACCTGGCTGACCTGCCTCCACGCGGCGCCGAGATACCGCAAAACAGATATCTCCCGCTTCCGTTCAAAAACAAGGATGAGGAGCGCGTTCACCACGCCGATCAGCGAGATGACGATCGCGATCAGCTCAATCGTATACGTGAGTGCAAAGCTCCTGTCGAATATTCTCAAAATGGCATGGCGAAAATCGGCATTGTCCGTTATGTCGAGGGCGTAGGAACTGCCGATCGTCTGTTTGAGCCGCTGAACGAAATTTCCAGCAGACTGTCCTTTCGCGAGGTACACGCTCAATTGTGTCGCATCATCGAATCCCCAAAATTCCTTGAGCCAACGCCTATCGAGGTACACGAAACCGGACATCGTCGAATAACTGATAGAAGTACTGATGACGGTAAAGGCGATGTTTCCCTTTGGCGTCTGGAGATAAACGACATCGCCTGGCTTCAACCCGTACTTCACCGTGAGGTAATCCGAGATCGATATCTCGCGGTATTGTGCAAGTCTCTGCAAACGCTCCTTCTCTTTGATGCTGATGTTTGGCCTGTATTTGGCAAGCAGTTCTGAATTCCCGAACCCGCCCACTACCTTTTGACCGAGTAGTTCGAGCTGGAGGGCACGGTATCTGCCTACCTTTTCTACCCCAGGCATGTGCTCGACGGTCCTTGCGACTTTATCGGCAAGGGGATAAAAACAGAAGTTCGATGCGCAGGAAGCGGGCTTGATGTACACGTCGGCCGCAATGTAGGTGTTGAGCCAGTCGATAAAGGAAGTTTTGAGGGAATAAACTGATGAAACGATGGCCACGATCAGGGCTGCGCTTACGGCAACACTCATGAGTGCGAGCGAAAACCGGTAGCGGCTTCCCTTCATGTCTCCTACGGCGATCCGTGCGCCTGCGGAAAACAGTCTGGAGACCGGCTTCGGTGCTGCCATTAAGCTTGCCCCAAGGTAAGCCGGCGCAATCAGGGTACAGCCCAGTATGAACAGGACGACCCCTCCATAGGATAGCCAGGGAAAATTAAACAACGCATGCCGGTAGTCCGCATAGGTTATTGCTGCCCCGCACAGGATGGCAATAATGCCGGCGACTGGGAGAATCCTCAGGCGACCTCTAGAGGGCCTCTCAAACGTTCCTTCTCGCGAGCTTTCGTTCGGTCTCACATTCGCAGATTGGAAAGCGGGCACGATCGAGGCAAAAAAGGAAACGCTCAGGCCGAGGAGCAGGGTCCGCAGGATATCGTGCCACGTAATGACGGAATCCGGCAGCACAACGCTTCCATAGAATTGGGTTATTGTTTTCTCAACTGCGATTACGGAAAACCACGCGAAGAGCTGGCCAAAGGCGATGCCGAGTAACGAGCCTGCCAATCCTAAGACTATGCCCTGGATCGAAAAAAGGGCAACGACGGTCTTTCGATCCATGCCGAGTCCGCGCAGGATGCCGATTTCGGCCCGACGCTTAACCACGGAAATGAAGATGGTATTATATAAAAGAAAAACGCCGACCAGCACAGCAAGGAATGTGACGAAACGCAAATTATATCGAAAACTTTTAACGAGTGCATTCTGATCCTCAAGGACTTTTTCTTTCTTCTCGATGGCAAGCCCCGGCGGAAGGACCCGGCTTATCGCTGCTCCAGCTTTTTCATCGGCGCTCACCTCGATTCTGGTGAGCTGGCCGGTTTTATTAAAGTACTCCTGAAAGTTCCCGAGGTCCATAAAGACCCTATTTTGCGGGAGCAGGGGATTGTCGATGGTGCCCACAACCAGGAGCCGGTACTCTTTATCATAGACGAAGGCGTTGAATGTGTCTCCTTTTTTGAGATTGTGTGCGTCGCTAAATTGCTTCGTAATAAGCAGGCCGTTCAGGTTTTTGAAGAAATCCTCTCTCTCGTTTATCTTTTGGAGAG
>Ga0187771_10000233_pt1 | contig 31611 bp, 25 predicted proteins | sample 0116_SJ02_MP15_1_FD_133139 | JGI IMG/M metagenome (GOLD analysis project Ga0187771, IMG submission 133139) | Tropical peat soil microbial communities from peatlands in Department of Meta, Colombia - 0116_SJ02_MP15_10_MG | ecosystem: Environmental > Terrestrial > Soil > Wetlands > Peat | place...
AAGACGCTTCCTGTCGCGGCGGCGCTCGCCAGCGGTGGCGAGAGAGCCGCGGAGCTCGCCGCACTGCTCGCGACGCCGTGCCTCACCGACGCTCAGGTCGCCCGGGCAGCCGAACTCGTGGAGAAGTCCGGGGGCCGCGAGATCAGCACGGACGAGGCGCGCCGCCGGTTGGACGCGGCGCTTCGGGCGCTCGACTCCCCGTCATTCGTCGCGCGAGCACAGGACGAGCTCGCGGAGGTCGCGCACTTCGTCATCGAACGGGAGTTCTGAGCGATGGAACGGAGCGCGACGGTCGACGTACGAGAACTCGGCGCGGCACGGCGCGCCCTCGATCGAGCCCGGCGGCACCTCCTCGGAATCCAGGAGCCCGAAGGCTGGTGGAAAGGGGAGCTCGAGACGAACGTGACGATGGACGCCGAGGACCTGCTTCTTCGGGAGTTCCTCGGTATCCGCCGCGATCACGAAACGGCCGAGGCCGCGGCCTGGATCCGTTCGAAGCAAGGTCCCGACGGGACGTGGGCCACGTATCACGGCGGTCCCGGGGACCTGTCGACGACGGTCGAGGCGTACTGCGCGCTCCGTCTCGCGGGAGACGATCCTGGCGCGCCGCACATGGCCCGGGCCGCGGCCTTCGTGCGCGATTCAGGCGGCGTCGAGGCCTCACGGGTGTTCACGCGAATCTGGCTCGCACTGTTCGGATGGTGGTCCTGGGACGACCTCCCGACGTTGCCGCCGGAGATCGTGGCGCTCCCGGCGTGGGTCCCCTGCAACATCTATGACTTCGGATGCTGGGCACGGCAGACCGCGGTCGCCATCACCGTCGTCGGCGCCTACCGTCCGGTGCGGCCGGTCGCGTTCGGTGTCGAAGAGCTGCGGACCGGGAAGACCCCCGAGCGTCCGGGCCCGTCGTTGCGCGACTGGACTGGACGCTTCGTGCTGCTCGACCGGGTCCTCCACCGTTACGAGCGGCTTGCCAGCAGGTCACCGCTGCGCCAGACGGTGCGGGAAGCGGCCCTGCGCAAGGCCGAGACCTGGATCGTCCGGCGGCAGGAAGCCGACGGCAGCTGGGGCGGCATCCAGCCGCCCTGGGTCTACTCGATCCTCGCGCTGCACCTGCGGGGCTACCCCCTCGACCACCCGGTGCTCGCCGCGGCCTTCGCCGGTCTCGAGCGGTTCCTGGTGCGCGAGAGCGGCCTCCGCCGTCTCGAGGCCTGTCAGTCCCCTGTGTGGGACACCGCGCTCGCGGTCATCGCGCTCGTCGACGCGGGATCCCCCCGGGACGACGCCGCGCTGCAGCGCGCGGCCGAGTGGATGCTCCACGAAGAGGTCCGAGTGCGCGGTGACTGGTCAGTGCGCCGGCCGGAAGTTCCCGAGGGCGGATGGGCGTTCGAGTTCGAGAACGACAACTATCCCGACATCGATGACACCGCCGAGGTCGTGCTCGCGCTGCGCGACGTCGCTTATCCGGACCCGGGCGCGCTCGAGGGCGCCGTGCGACGCGCCGTCGCTTGGATCGAGGGCATGGTGTCCAAGGACGGCGGGTGGGGCGCCTTCGACGCCGACAATGTCCGGCAGATCCTTTACGACCTGCCGTTCTGTGACTTTGGCGCGGTCATCGACCCGCCGAGCGCGGACGTCACCGCCCACGTCGTCGAGATGCTCGCCGGCGAGCCATCGGCAGACCCCGCGATCCTGAAAAGGGGGGTCAAGTGGTTGCTCGCCGAACAAGAGGACGACGGGGCCTGGTTCGGCCGTTGGGGAGTCAACTACCTCTATGGCGTCGGTGCCGCGCTACCGGCGCTCGTCGCCGCGGGCCTCGACCCGGACGAGCCGCCGATCCGGCGCGCCGTCGAGTTCCTCGAGACGCATCAGAACGACGACGGCGGCTGGGGCGAGGACATTCGTTCCTACGACGACCCGGCCTTGCGCGCCCAGGGCGCGTCGACCGCCTCGCAGACGGCGTGGGCGCTGCTCGCGCTCGTCGCCGCGGGCCGGGCCCGTTCGACGGCGGCGCGCCGGGGCGTCGCCTGGCTCGCCGCGACGCAGCTCGCCGACGGGAACTGGGACGAGCCCTGGTACACCGGCACCGGATTTCCCGGCGACTTCTATCTCAACTACCAGCTCTACCGGCTCGTTTTCCCGCTCTCGGCGCTCGGCCGCTGGTGTCACGCCCTCGACGGAGCCTCGGCGGCGGCGAGCATCCGCACCGAGGCCACCCACCAGGCCCACGCCGCCCGGAACTCGCCGCACGCGAGGGCCGAGCGCTGACGGGGTCGGGTCGACGGGCGCGCCCCGAGTTGTCGCGCCGCGGTCCTGCAACGGCGTGCGTCCGGTTCCCTAGTCGACCATCCACACGAACAGGCTGGTGACAACCGATGCCCATCCCGCTCCGACAGAACCTGCGTATGGCGTCGTATCTCGTGCGGCAACGGCTCGCGAGACGGGAGAAATACCCGCTGATCGTCGAACTCGAGCCGCTCTTCGCGTGCAACCTCGCCTGTCCCGGGTGCGGCAAGATCCAGTACCCGACGGAGATCCTCCGCCAACGCGTGACCCCCGAGGCGGCGTTCGCCGCCATCGAGGAGAGTCGCGCCCCGATGGTCTCGATCGCCGGCGGGGAGCCGTTGCTCCACCCCGAGATCGGGGAGATCGTGGAGGGTCTCGTCGAGCGCAAACGGTTCGTCTACCTGTGCACGAACGCGATCCTCCTCGCAAGGCGCATCGACCGGTTCAAGCCCTCGCCGTATTTCTCCTGGGTAGTCCACGTCGACGGGCTGAAAGAGCGCCATGACGCCGCCGTCGACCGCCCCGGCGTCTTCGAAACGGCGGTCGAGGCAATCCAGCTTGCCAAGTCGAGAGGTTTCCGGGTCACGACGAATTCGACGTTTTTCACGAACGATTCCGCCCAGACGATTCGTGAGGTCCTCGACTTCCTGAACGACGAATTGCGAGTCGACGCGATGATGATCTCCCCCGCCTACGCCTACGAGAAGGCGTCCGACCAGGAGCACTTCCTCCCGGTCGACCAGGCGCGCAGGGTCTTCCGCGAGGCCTTCGGCGACGGGCGGCGCAAGAAGTGGCGCCTCAACCACACGCCGTTGTTCCTCGACTTCCTCGAGGGCAAGGTCGACTACCAGTGCACGCCATGGGGAATACCCAGCTACTCGGTCTTCGGTTGGCAGCGACCGTGCTATCTGATGAGTGACGGCTACACGGCGACATATAAGGAGCTCGTCGAGACGACCGACTGGGACAAGTACGGACGGGGAAGAGATGCGCGGTGCGAAAACTGCATGGCGCACTGTGGTTACGAACCTTCCGCGGTCGCCGCGACCACGAAATCGCTCCGCCAGGCGCTGCGGGCCGCGGTCGGCACGCACTGAAGACCCGGTCGCAGGGGTCGAACCGACCCCGCGGTCGCGTAGGCTTGAGCCCGTGGGGCTGTAGCTCAGCTGGTTAGAGCGACTGGTTTGCAACCAGTAGGTCACGGGTTCGAATCCCGTCAGCTCCACCATCTGGGCTTGACCCCAAAGTGGACCACGTCTTATGAGAACGTGGCCTCGGATTGGGGCACGGAGCGTAGGTCTTCGAATTCGTTCGGGTGAGGTAGCTGAGCGAGCTGTGCGGTAAGCCGGATCCGGCGGCGCGCGGTGCCGTCTAGTCCAGGATGAACGCCGCTGTGGGCGCGAGAACCAGGAAACCCGGGGGCGTCGCGCGACGACCGGTGGGTCACACCGGGTGTCGACGAGACGGGCGAAGGGCTGTGCCACGCCGAGCCTGGTCTGGTTCTCCTGGTCAGAGCGACGAATGGAGTCCTTGGGGGGCTCTCGCGGAGGTGGCGGATCTGCCGACGACGAACGCGCCCAGAGCGATGAGAAGGCATCCGGCACCACCGAAGTACCCGATGAAGTACTCGAGTTCGGCCGATGCTGTGCCGGGTGCGAAGAAACTGGCGACGTTGTACATGACCGGCCAAGCCACGGCGCCGATGACGAACCAAGCGCCCGCGAGCAACGCGAACAAACCCGCGAAGCTCGGAAGAGCCGGATGATGCATCTTCGCCCCCGCTCTCGTCAGGATGAGCAATCCCGCCGCCAACGCCACTGCTCCGGGAGCGAGCGACAGAAGAGCGTGCGCGAGATCCCAATGCCAGGAGCCCGCGCCGTCGGCGCTGTATCCAAAGGTCGGGCCGACGAACGGGACGATCCCGCCCCACGCGCCGAGCACGGCGGTGAGAAAACCAGCCGTCCCCAGACTGAACCGAGGCACCGTCAGCCGGGCACTGTGGCCTCTGAACTGGGCATTTTCCATTTCCATGTCCGCTTCTCCTTTCGCGCAACCAGGGCACAAGGAGCGTCAGGTCAACAACCCTAAATGGCTCCGGCGTGGCGTGTCTTGTGGATCTCCCTCAGGCACGGTGGGTCGGGCGTGTCGGAATCGGGAGGACAGCAACTTGTCGTCCGTCCTTCGACCTGAGCTCGCTCGCGTCGGCAGCAGTCGGTGCGGCGCGGCGAGTAGAGCCGACTGAGTTCTATCTCGGCGAACCGGTCGGCAACGGGAGGAGCTACACGGGCTTTGTAACCCCAGCCCGCCAGTACGATGTCATCGGCGTCGGCGATGTCGTGACCGATCTCTGTCCGCCTCCTTGACGGTCAGGTGGAACGGCGGGTTGACGATCGGGGAAAGTGGCTCGGGTTCTCCTGGGCGCGAAGGTGCCTTTCGAGGGGCCGCGACGGTCGAGGCGGGCGGTGCCGTCGCCGACGCAGCTGTCGTGCTGGCACGCCTCGGGCTCCGTGTCGCGCCGGCGAGCTTCCTCACCGACGACTAGATGAGGCGGGACCTGCTCGGGGCGCGGCGCACCGAAAAGTCGACACGCGCCGCGTGCACATCGATTCACCTCGTCTGGCACGAGGAGTTCGACTATCACTGACCCCACCTCGGTCCGAGCGAGACGCCGAGCTGGCTGTCGTTCACTTCGCTCAGACGACACCCGCGCGACTGCCCGGACCCGGTCGCCGATTGGCTCGACGAGAACCCGGTGGTCCAAATGGCGTTCCAACCTGACGCGTTCCGGGTCGAAGAGGGGCTGGACCGGCTGGCTTGCCTGTACCAGCGAGCGGAGGTCCTCGTGTGCAACGAGGCTCAGGCGGTCGTCGTCACCGGCGGCCACGTCCACGACCCCTTCGAGCGGCTCGAACCGTTGGTGAAGCTCGCTTCGCGATCCGTCGTCGTCCTCAATGAGGCGGGCGGTGCCGTCGCCAGTGACGGCACCGGCCGCTATCGCGTGCCGCCGTTCCCTGATTCGAGCGCGCCGTTCGAGCGCACCGGAAAAAGTTCGCCTCCGTGGCGAAGCTGACCGCGGCGCTCATCCGGGGGAGGCCGTTCTCCGAAGCCTTGCACTGGCCGCCGGTGAACTTCATGAGCGTCTTGCACGAATTCGGCTCGCAGGCCGGCCTCTGCACGAAAAGGGGCTGCTCGGCCGTCTCGAAGAGGCCGGCAACGCCTTCGCGATGCCCGCTGCTGAAAGTGTCGAGGAGACGGACCGTTTCTGCCGGTTCCTGACTGTGCGGGACCCTGACGAGCGACGCGACCGACCGGGTATTTTCCGACGCGATGCCACCGCTGTTGCACCCGTAACCGAGTTGCAGCTCGTCTGCATTTTGCGCCCAGGCGAGCCGGACGGGAAGCGGCGACGGCGATGACCGGGCGGCGTGATCCGCGCTCCGTGGGGACAAGCCGTCCAGCGCCGAGGAGTGGCCCCGAGCGGGCAGCATGCCAGGCGTCATCGCGCTCCTGCCCGTCCTCGGTTGGGGGATCTTCCTTCTCGCGATCCCGTCGGCTCACTACAAACTGCTCGGGATCGGTGTGGCGGTCACGGCCTACACATTGGGCTTGCGCCACGCCTTCGGCGCCGATCACGTCTCGGCGATCGACAACACGGCCCGCAAGCTCATGGCCGAAGAGAACCGACCGCTCGGCGTCGGGTTCTCTTTCTCGCCAGGCCACTTGTCGATCGTCGTCGCGTTGGGCGTTGTGCTGACAATCGCGACGAGGAGCGTCTTCCATGCCGTGCGGGACCCGCACTCCGCCCTGCAGGGTTTCGGGGGGTGTTCGGTGCTGGGGTCTCGGGCTCATTCCTCTCTCATCGCCGCGATCAACTTCGTCATCCTCGGCGGGATCGGGAGGATCTTCTTTGGGATGCGGCGCGGCCCCTACGAGGAGGAGGAACTTGAGAACCAGCTCCAGGCGCGGGGATTCTTGTATCGAATACTCGGGAAGCGTCTCGGCGTGATCACGAGTCCCTGGCAGATGTACCCGGTCGGGTGCCGTTCGGGCTGGGATTCGAACCGGCGACGGAAGTCGCGCTCCTCGCCGCGACGGCGGGAGCCGCCGAATCGTCGTTGCCGTGGGACGCGGTCATGGCTTTGCCGGTCCTTTTCGCGGCTGGCATGAAGCTTCTCGACATGATCGACGGGTCGTTCAGGGACTTTGCCTACGGGTGGGCCTTCTCCCGGCCGGTCCGGAAGGTGTACTACAACCTCGCGATCACGGGATTCTCTGTCGTGGTTGCGTTTGTCGTGGGCACGATCGAGATCCCCGGCCACGTTTCGAATGAGCTCCACCTTGGCGGTTTCTGGGGTGTCTTCGCCGGGTTCAACATCAATGTCGCAGGTTTTGATCGCCGGGTTATTCGTCGTCGTCTGGGTCGTGGCGCGGTCCATCTGGCGGTTCGGGCACATCGAACAGCGGTGGGAGAGCGCGGCGGCGGACCGGGTGCCCCGGGGCGAACCCGTCCTCCAGCCGGCCTTCCCCGACCCAGAACGGACGGTCGCCGGCGGTTGGTCTATCTCCCGTGGCGACGACGGATGCTTCGGCGCTCCGGAGACGGTACCCGGCGATGGCGATCCCGCCCCCTCGTCGACGGTCTCTACCAGGCCGAGCCCCGAGGTTTCTCATGGAGAAAGTCGCCTTTGGGACCGCCTGACTTTGCGAATCGCGCAAAGCGCGCGGACGTCGTCGCGACGCGGTTCAATGGGGAGATGGGACGTCTCGACAAAATTGACCTGTCCGTCTCCCTGAGGCGAGAGAAGTCCGAGCAGAAGATCGCACGGCTGCAGCTCCGGCTCCTTCACTTGCGGCTCGTGTCCGGCGGGCTCCTCGGCAGCGGCGAGCTCGGACCACCGCTCTGCGTTCTGTTCGAGGGGTGGGACGCTTCAGGCAAGGGCGGTGCGATCAAAAGGCTGGTCGGTCGCATCGACCCCCGGCACGTCGCGGTTGCCGAGTTCGGGGTCCCCTCGGACGAGGAGAAACGCCACCACTTCCTGTGGCGGTTCGGGGAGAGCCTGCCGGGCTGGGGCGAGATGAGCGTCTTCGACCGCTCGTGGTACGGGCGCGTGCTTGTGGAACGGGTGGAGAAACTTGTGAACGCGGAAGAGTGGCGCCGGGCCTACGACGAGATCAACGCCTTCGAACGCGGGCTCGTTGAAGAGGGCATGACGCTCATCAAGTTCTGGCTTCACATCTCCGACGAGGAGCAGAAGCGCCGCTTCGAGGACCGGCGCGACGACCCGCTGCGGCGATGGAAACTGACCGACGAGGACTGGCGGAATCGCTCCAAACGCGCGCAGTACGTCGAGGCCGTGGAGGACATGCTCGACAAGACGGATACGAGCTACGCGCCGTGGGACCTCGTCGCCGCGGAGAGCAAGCATTACGCGCGGGTCGTGGTACTGAAAACAGTCATTGCCCGAATGGAGGAGGGCATGCGCCGTTGGGGCATCGAACCGCCGCCTTCAATGGGATCGGACTACGACAAGCAGGTGTGAAAGACCAGGTGTGACCCCGCGCCGCCTGGGTCGACACGCACGCTCGTTTCTCTCGGGTGTCGCCAGCGAGTCGTCCTCCTTGGTGTTAGAGGACTCGGGCGATCAGTTCGTCGAGGCAGGAGTCCGGAACCTCGAGATCACCCGTGCCAGTCCCGACGGCGAGGTCCGGTCGGAAGGTCCCGTGGAAGTCCGACCCACCAGTCGCGACGAGACCGTGGCGGCGGGAGAGTCCGACAAGGCTTTCCCGAGTCGCCGGGTCGTAGCGGCCGTAATGGGCTTCGAGCCCCGTGAGACCCGCGTCGGCGAGCCCGGACAGATGGTCCTCCAGGTCGTCGGGGGTCAGTCCGAGTGACAGGGGATGGGCGAGGACGACGGCAGCTTGTGAGGCGCGTGCCGTGGCGATCACTTCCGCAGGATCGACGGGGGTTCGTGCCACGTAGGCGGGTGCACCGGATTTCAGATAGCGGCCGAAAGCCTCGTCGATCGAGCCCACGACCCTGAGCCGCACGAGGGCGGCGGCGAAGTGCGGTCTGCCGACGACCGGACCTTGTGCTTCAGCACGGACCTCTTCGTAGGAAAGGGGAATGCCGAGGTCGACGATCCGCTCGACGAGCCGGGCGTTGCGCATTTCCCGGTCAAGGCGTAGACGCTCGAGAAGCGCGACCAGCTCGCCGTGTGGGTCCGTGAGGAAGTAGCAGAGCAGGTGGATCGGGCCCGCATCCGAGGTGCAGGAGACCTCACATCCGGGGAGGAAACGGATCCCGATCTGATCGGCCCGCACCTTGGCTGGGTCGTTCCCGAACAGCCCGTCGTGATCGGTGAGCGACACGGCGGAGCAGTTCGCCGCGGCGGCGAGCTCTATCACGCGTTCGGGCGCTTCGCTTCCATCCGAGCACGTCGAATGGGTATGGAGATCGATCACGTCGGAAACGGTAGCGGCGAAAGTCCGTTTCGAGACCGGGGAGCGAACGGATCAACGACAACGGGATGGCACAATGGCAGCAGTGAGGGAGGCCTGCGGCGTTTTCGGCATCTACGCGCCTCGGGTCGAGGTCGCTCCACTTGTCTTTGACGGGCTGTTTTCGCTGCAGCACCGTGGACAGGAGTCGGCCGGCATGGCGGTGAGCGACGGAGAGACGATCACCGTCTTCAAGGACATGGGCCTCGTCACGTCGGTGTTCACGCCGCATTCCCGCGACTCGCTGCAGGGTTACCTCGGGCTCGGCCACGTCCGTTACTCGACGATGGGCCAGAGTAACTGGCGTAACGCCCAGCCCGTCTACCGGTCGCACGGCGACGCCGGCTTCGCCCTCGGCCACAACGGGAATCTCACGAACGTCACCGAGCTGGAGTCCGAGGCAGGGATGCTCCCAGGCTTCACGCCTTCGGACAGCGATCTCATCGGCGAGCTTCTCGCTCGGGCGTATCCCGCAGCCAACGGGGGATCGAACCCACGAGGGCTCGAGGAAGCCTTGTGCTCGGTATTGCCGCTGCTCGTGGGGGCGTTCTCGCTCGGTCTCATCGATGCGACCCGGCTCTACGCGGCACGCGACCCGAACGGTTTCCGTCCGTTGTGCCTCGGCCGCCTGGAAGGGAACGACGAGGAGGGTTGGGTCATCGCCTCGGAGAGCCCCGCTCTCGCGGCTGTCGGGGCGAGATTCGTCCGCGAGATCGAACCCGGTGAACTCGTCATCATCGGCCGCGACGGAGTGCGCTCGCTCTGGCCGTTTCCAGCGGCGCGCATCATGCCAAAGCTGTGCGTCTTCGAGTTCGTCTACTTCGCGAGACCGGACACGGATTTGTACGGGAGAGAGGTCCATGCCGTGCGTCGCCGGATGGGCGAGCGGCTCGCGCGCGAATCGCCCGTGGAAGCGGACCTCGTGGTCGGCGTTCCGGATTCCGGCGTCTCGGCCGCGGAGGGGTTCGCCGCTCGCAGCGGAATCCCGTTCGGACAGGGTCTCGTGAAGAACCGCTACATGGGGAGGACGTTCATCGCCCCCACTGCCGAGGCCCGGACAGACGGTGTCCGTCGCAAGCTCAACCCGCTGCGCGAGAGCGTCGGGGGCAAGCGACTCGTCGTGATCGACGACTCGATCGTCCGCGGCACGACGACGAGCCAGATTGTGCGGGTTCTGCGCGACGCGGGAGCGCGGGAAGTCCATTTAAGAATCTCATCGCCGCCATTCCGCTGGCCCTGTTTCTACGGGATCGACACCCCCGAGCGCGCTGAGCTACTCGCCGCCTTTTCGGACACCCGACAGATCGCGGTCCAGCTCGGCGCGGACTCGGTCTCCTACCTTTCACTGGAAGGGCTCTTCGAGACGATCGGCGTGTCCGGGTCTGAGCTCTGCTCGGCCTGTCTCACCGGTGACTACCCGACACCGGTCCCGCTGTCCGCGGCCCGGTCGTCGGCTGTCACCATCCGCTGAAACTCGTCGCTCGCGAGCGGACCCGATCGCGCCGTGCCCGGTTCGCTCCGGATGGTCGTGGTCGGGACCGGCGTCGATCCGGTGACCTCGCGCTTTTCAGGCGCGCGCTCTGCCAGCTGAGCTACCCGACCGGGACGTCCAGTGCCAGCGGGACCATTCTGCCCGATGTCCGGCGCCACAGGGAGAATTCAGTCGTCGCCGCCGGCTGATTGGCGGACCTGACGGGATTTGAACCCGCGACCTCCGGCTTGACAGGCCAGCGTGCACTCCAGGCTGCACCACAGGTCCCCGTCCGCTGATCCCTGGGGCACCCGGCTGGCGCACCCAGGGGCAGATGAACGCCCGCCGATCCTAGGCGAAAGCGCGGCTTTGGCAACCGAAGATCGCCGAGGGCGATTCGGGCACGAAGTGAACGTGGCAAACCAGTCGCCCGTTCAGTGGAGGAAGGTCCGTTCCACTTGCGCCCGGTGTCGGCGTCGTGCGCGGCACGATCGCGAGGACTAGGGACGGTGACCCGACGTCGATCGTCGTGGTCGCCGGCTCAAGCGGGTCCGATCTGGTCCTCGGTATCGCCCCGGGGCGCGCGCGTTTACCCATTCGGCGCGATCGTGATCGCCGCGGGACCTGACCCGACCCGGATCGCCCGGCCCCGCGAGTTCGTGGCGAGGTCGATCGGGGTGACGGTCTTCGCGTCGGAGTTCGCGACGTAGGCCGTCTTGCCGTCCGGCGCGATCGCGATCGCCGCGGGACCCGACCCGACCCGGATCGCCCGGCCCGGGGTGTCCGTGGCGAGGTCGATCGGGGTGACCGAGTTGTTCGCCGCGTCAACGACATAGGCCGTCGACGCGTCCGGGGTGATGGCGATCGCGACTGGACCCTGACCACCGCGGATCGTCCGGCCCGGGGTGTTTGTGGCGAGGTCGATCGGGGTGACCGAGTTGACGTAGGAGTTCGCGACGTAGGCGGTCTTCCCGTCTGGCGTGATCGCGATCGCCGCGGGACCCGACCCGACCCGGATCGCCCGGCCCGGGGTGTTCGTGGCGAGGTTGATCGGGGTGACGGTGGCGGCGTTGGAGTTCGCGACGTAGGCGGTCTTCCCGTCCGGCGCGATCGCGATCGCGTCGGGATACTGCCCGACCCGGATCGCGCGGCTTGGGGTGTCCGTGGCGAGGTCGATCGCTGTGACGCTGTCGTCGGCTTCGTTCGCGACGTAGGCGGTCTTGCCGTTCGGCGCGATCGCGATCGCGACGGGGCTCGACCCGACGCGGATCGCCCGGCCCGAGGTGTCCGTGGCGAGGTCGATCGGGGTGACGGTGTCGCTGACGGCATTGGCGACATAGGCGGTCTTGCCATTCGGTGTGATCGCGATCGCGTCGGGGTACCGCCCGACGCGGATCGCCCGGCCCGGGGTGTTCGTGGCGAGGTCGATCGGGGTGACGGTGGCGGCGTTGGAGTTCGCGACGTACGCGATCGGCGCGCTCGATGTCTGGGCGAACAGCGGAATGGACTCGGCACGGGCAACGGGCGAGAAGCCGAGAGCGATCGCTGTCGCGGTCACGAAGCGGATCGTTGCCGGAGCGGTGCGCGCAGGTGTTGACGCGCCAAGGTGATCACGGTGCCAGCTGGCGGAGCGACCGAGGCGCTGTCGAGCGTCACCGGCACGCCCAGACCTGGCAAGCGCCGGGCGCCCGAGAGCGAATCTGCCCACGGCAACGATGCGCCAAGACATTCGTTCACTCCCCGGTCATCGGAGACAACATCGCCGCTTGTGAATACCGTGATCACACGCCAGATCCGGGCGACGATCGTCCAGGTGAAGCCCGCCGGCTGCGGTGCGATCCCGAGAGGCGATGGTACCCCCGGCACGGGCGACTGGGACTCGTGGAAGAAGGCCGCGTTTCATCGTCTGGTCCGAGGCGCGATCGATCCTGGTTCTTTCAAGAGCGCTGAGTCGCGAAGAAGGACTCGTACCCGTGGCAGCTCCCAGAGATTGGTGGGGCGTTCCTGTCGCTTGTCGGTTGCCCACGAGAGCGCGCGAGTGAGGATCGCTCCTCGGCCGTCCGGGTGACCGTCGCCCGCCCCCGGAGGGAAGCGGAGATTGCCTCGGAACGAGAATGGTCCGTCAGCGATCGCGCCGCCCGCCGTTAGTGTGCCTGTGATGCGGTCGGACCGCGAACACGCCCTGGTGGGAAGGTTCGTCCGGTCGCATCCGATGCCAGCCGCGGACAGATGACGTTTCCAATCTTCCCCGGCGTTTCGGCAGACGGAGCTAGCGGACGATGAGGAGCAACGATGCCTAGTCGTGAAAAGGCCCCCATCGGGGCGCCTTGTTGGACGGATCTGTGGACCTCCGACGTGGAGGTGAGCCGCCGGTTCTACAGCGAGCTCTTCGGCTGGCGAGCCGAGGAACCGAACGCCGAGTTCGGCGGCTACTTCATGTTCTCCCGCGCCGGCGTCCCGGTCGCTGGCGGCATGGGCGACATGGGCGATATGCGCGCCAATGACACCTGGAAGGTCTTCCTCGCCAGCGACGACATCGCCCGGACCGCGGACGCGGCCGCCAGTTCCGGAGCGCGGATCGCCGCACCGCCGATGGCCGTGGATGATCTTGGCAGCCAGTTCGTGCTTGTCGACCCGACCGGCGCGGAAGTCGGCGTCTGGCAGGCCGGCACCTTCCCCGGGTTCACTGTCCTCGCTGAGCACGGCGCCCCCAGTTGGTTCGAGCTGCTGACTCGGGACCACGCCGCGGCCGTCGCCTTCTACCGCACGGTTTTCGGCTGGGACACCAGTTCCGTCGGCGACAGTGATGAGTTCCGCTACACGACGATGCGCGACCCGTCGGGCGAGGGAGAACTGGCCGGGATCATGGATGCTTCAGCATCCCTGCCCTCGGGCGCACCCGCCCAGTGGGTCGTCTACTGGGATGTCGACGACATCTCTGTAGCCATCGCCACGGTGCGATCCCTCGACGGTTCGGTCGTGACCGACGTCGAGGACACCCCCTACGGGCTGTTGGCCACTGTGGCGGACCCCCTGGGCGCGCAGTTCAAACTGCACGCGACCGCCTCGCGCGCACAGTCCTAAGGTCTGTCGCGCCGGCTGACACCCCAAGCACCTTTGATCGGGGCCGCCTCGAAGCCCGGCTCCGAGGGGTGGACGACCGCGGTAGACCAGACGGAGCAATCCCGGGCGACCTGGGAAAGGGTGGCGACGGCCTCCGGCGCGATCGGTTGATAGCCGAGCGAAGGTGACTGGTGGCGTACCCCTGTGAGGTTGGAAGCCGGCGCCGAGTGCGGCTGTCAGCGCGGCAGGTTGGCAGGATGATCGGATCGTGTCCCGTTTCGGGCCGCGGTTCGCAGGTCACGGGCTTGCTGGCGCGCCGTCAGCAGGTCTGAGATGAGGGGAGGAATGACCTCTTCTTCGTTCAATCGGAGGTCCTGACCTGGTTCCGGCCGCTTCGCTTGGCGATGTACAGACCCCGATCGGCCGCGGCGAGCACCGAATGCCAGTCGGCCACGGGGCCGCACGAAACACCGATGCTCACGGTGACCTGCAGCAGGTGCTCAAGCTTCTCCCACGGATAGGACTCGACCTTCAGGCGAATGCGTTCAGCGAAATTCCGCGCGGCCTTCAGCTCCACGGAAGGCAGCGCCAAGACGAACTCCTCGCCCCCGTAACGGACGACGACCTGACCGGCACGGGGCTCGGTCGCCAGAAGTTGTCCCAGAGCCCGAAGCACGTGGTCCCCGACTGCGTGGCCGAAAGTGTCGTTGATCTGCTTGAAGTGGTCTATGTCGACCATGAGGAAGGCGAGATTGTCGTGGTCGGCGGCGGGCCCCGCGAGAAAACGCGCCAAGAGCCGTCGGTTGCCGACCCGCGTCAGCGCGTCTTCCTCCGCAAAGTGGATAGCCGCCGCTGTCTGAACCTCGAGCCGGCTGCGTTCCAGTTCCGTGGCAGCTCGCACCCACACCTGCTTGACGACCTGGGCGGTCTGGTTGCTGTGCACCGCCGACACGCGCCGGTTGAGCTCGACGGCGTGAGCAAGAGCCGCTTCGAGCTCGCCTGCTTCTTGTTCCGCGGCCACGAGTTCCTCGAGGGCCAATGTGGTCTCTTGGATGTCTTCGCCCAGCTTGACGGCGTCCGTGGCGCGATGGGCCGCGGCAATGGCGTCCGCCGGTCGCCCGAGAGCGCGCAGGCAACGGGCCTCTAGCAAGGAGAAATCGTATTTCCCCTCTTCCCAGGCTTCTGCGGAGAGATCCTCTTCGGCTTGCTTCAGCATCTGGAAGGCTTTTTCCGTGTGACCCTGCTCATAGGCGAGATGGGCTTGCAGACGACGCGTACCTGCCCAGGCCACCAGTTCCGCGTCGCTTCCTTCGGCCAGACGCTGGATCGCCCGTGCCGCCCGGGCGAGCCTCGCAGCTCGTGAACCGGACCCCTGGCTTTGGTCTTGTTCGGGACCAGATTCGAGTTCAACGGCGAGAAGAAGCGTGGATGCCAGGTTGTACAGCTCGCGGTAGACAAACCGTTGGTTACCGCAACGCTCGGCGGCCCGGAGCGAGACCTCGAACTGCTCGATGGCGAGGTCGTAATCGCGGAACCAAAGGCAGAACATCCCAAGCCGGTTCGTCACCTCGGCGCGCAGAGCGTCGTCGGTAAGGAGGGAGAGGCCCACGATGCACCTTGTTGCCAGCTCCGACGCCAAGGAGAGGTCCCCGAGGCGCGCGGAGTAACCAGCGCATACGCTGGCCGCATCAAGAGCTCCCTCCGCGTCACCGGCCTCTTCGAACTGCTGCATGGCGGCAAGCGCGTCAGCGACGACCTTCCGGGTCTCCCACTGGTTCGCGTGCAGGTGCGAGCGGCACATGAGAAGTTGGGCGCTCTCGGCCGGCCCCGTGGCCCTGGAAAGGGCGAGCTCGATTTCATCGAGGCACCTCGCGCGCTCTTCGGCTGATGCCGCGCTGGACACCCGACTGCGGAGCGCCTGCAGATCCGTGTTCGAGCCTCCCGCAGTGGTCACGGACACTTAGTCAGTCCTCTTCTCGTTGCTGTTGAGCGGCAGCTCCCTGACGGGCGTCCGGCGCTTCTCGATGCTGGCGGGGCGGCGAACGGGTCGATCGTGACGTTGATCCCGCATGCAGGGCCTCCGAATTCGACTCTTCCCGTCGGCCGGGCAGGAAGCCGTGGTTTTCCTGTCCGCGATTCCGCCGAGCGCCAAGACGATGACGGCGGTGAGGATGCCCATGACGAGGATGACGATCAGGAGTTCGATCAGGGTGAAGCCGGCCTGATCGATTCCTTCCATCATCGCTCTGAGCTGAACACGGAATCGTTTGGTCATGACGAACTTTGACTTCCGTGAAATCGTTGTATCCACTTCTCTATACGTCAGAAGGTAACTCCGGATTGCCTTGATGTCGTGGTTTCAGACGCAATTGACCTGGTGAGAATGATCAAACTGCGTCACCTCGCCCCGGGGGGACGCGTGCGACTACCCGCCAACCAAGGATGGCGTGCGGCACCGAGTGCGACTTGCTCTTTTCGGATGCTGGGGCGTGGGCCAGTCGCGTCACGTCGCGGGCGGGCGCGTGGAGACGCCTCCCGGCGATCGGACCTAACAATGGGCTTTGCTAGCGGTTGTTCCAGCGGCAAACGAGGCTTTCTACGCGGGCTCGAAGCCGCATGCCGACGCGACGGACATTGGCACCCCCAACGGGATTCGAACCCGTGTTTCCGCCTTGAAGGGGCGATGTCCTAGGCCACTGGACGATGGGGGCTCGATGTCTCAGGGCGCGCGGAGATTATCAGCGACCCTTGTCGCCGTGTCGAAGGGATGCTGCCTGTGCCGTCGCGGCGCGTGGCATGCACTGCCGACGGTCCGCGAGTCACGGCTCCGGTGGCACTGGTGTGCCATCCCAGCGCAGCCCGCCGGGGGGATCGCCCCAGGGGTCGTCAGGGGTCGTGTCGTCGGGGGTCGGTGGGATAGACGGGAGCAGGTCGGCGAGCGCGTCGACGACCAGTGATTGGAGGTAGGTGAGGTAGTCGTAGCAGATCCACTCCGCGTGCCTCGGGTCGGCCGGCGAGGGCTGGACCATGTCCTCCGTTACTCCGAGCGAGGTGCCGATCACGATCCGCAGGTCGTTCAAGGCGGTGAGCCACGCCTCGGCCTCGTCGTCCGTGAGGTGCGTGGCGGAGGCGGTACGCGCGAGCACAGACAGGGCGTTGCGGTGGTGCTCGATGAGATCGGCGCGGACGAGGCTCACGTAACTCGCCTCGGCGGAAGTGTCCGTCGGGTAGGCGGCAGGGAAGAGTCGACGGAGGTTGGCAGGAAGCTGTTGGTCGCTGCCGCTGATCGCGTCCAGCGCTTCAGCGAGCTGGGTCGGAATCGACGAGACGAAGACCCGCTCATCTGGAGAGAGCGACAGTTCGAACCCGTCGTCCTTGCGGACGAGGACGGGTGGGCGTTCAGACTTCGTCAACTCTGGTGCTCCAGGGTTGCCCACAGTCCGTGGCGATGAAGACGGGCGACATCGAGCTCCGCTCGTTCACGCGGACCCGAGGCGACGACGGCGCGGCCTTTCTGGTGCACGTCCAGCATGAGGCGGGTGGCTTTGGCGAACGAGTAACCGAACAGCTTCTGGAAGACGTAGGTCACGTAGCTCATCAGGTTCACCGGATCGTTCCAGACGATGACGAGCCAGGGCCGGTCGACGTGCAATTCGTCAACCGTGGCGGGCGAGACCTCGATCGAGGGCGCAGTCCCCATTCGGGCGAGCACGTCCCTGCTGACCCTCACGGCCTCGGCCACAGGGACCCGAGGACTGGGGATTGCTCTTCGCCACGCACCCCGCCCAGAGCGGCGATCGCACACGGCCGCAGTGACCGGGGTGCTCGGGACCCCGTCGAAAGTTGTCTGGTTTCCACGGCTGATCAGCGGCGGCGGGATGTCTCGAAACGGTAGCCGAGGCCGCGGATTGTCGTAATGAGTTTGGGTTGCGACGGATTGGCCTCGATGTGGGCGCGCAGACGCTTGATGTGGACGTCGAGTGTCTTCGTGTCGCCGACGTAGTCCGCGCCCCAGACCCTGGAGATAAGGGTGTCGCGGGTAAGAACGCGGCCTGCGCTGAAGAGCAACTGTTCGAGAAGTTCGAATTCTTTCAAGGGCAAGGTGACTTCTTCGCCGCGGACGTTGCATTCGTGGCGGTCGAGATCGAGCGTGACCTCGCCCACTTCGAGCACGTTTCCCGGAAGCACGGCCGGCGCGGACGACGTTGTGTGGTCGTTCGCCGGGGGCGGAACCTCATCGGGATGCGATCGCGAAGCCCGGCGAAGGACGGCGCGCATGCGGGAGACGAGCTCGTGCAGTCGATACGGCTTCGCCACGTAGTCGTCAGCTCCGACCTCTAGGCCGACGACCGTGTCGATCTCGGTCGACTTCGCCGTGACCATGATGATCGGAACCGACGAGCGTGCTCGGATCGTCCGACACACGTCAAGTCCGGAGATCTTCGGCAGCATGACGTCGAGCAGGATCAGGTCCGGTTCGCCCTTCTCAAAGCATTCGAGTGCTTCGGCACCGTCGCGCGCGACGGTGATGGCGAATCCCTCCCGTTCGAGTCCGACGACGAGCGCGTCGACGAAGGATTCCTCGTCCTCCACGAGGAGCACCTGGACGCGCCGTTCTGTCCCCGCTTGTATCTGGTGATCCGCGGCCGCGGTCATGGGACGGTCTTTCCCTGTAGCGGGAGCCGGAGCGTGAAGATCGAGCCTTCACCTTCCCGCGAGTCGACGTGGACGCTGCCGTGGTGGCTGTTGGCGACGTGCCGGACGATGGAGAGCCCGAGACCGGTTCCGCCTGTCGAGCGACTCCGTCCGTGGTCGACGCGGTAGAAGCGCTCGAAGATCCGCTCGAGGTCGCGGGTCGGTATCCCCAAACCTTTGTCGGCCACGGCGAGGACGACCTCGTCGCTTTCGACGCGCCCGGTGAATTCGACGACTCCCCCCTCGTAGGAGAACTTCACGGCGTTCTCGAGCAGGTTGTAGAGCGCTGACGTCAGCTGGCGGCGGTCGCCGAGCACTGCGACCGGAGGGGAGGGTTCCTCGAGCTTGATTTCAACACCCCTTTGTTCGGCAGCCGAGCGGACGCGTTCCGCGGCTTCGGCCATGACGAGATTGACCAGCACCGGTTCACGCGGAGGCGACTCCTCGTTCTCGATGCGCGACAGATCCAGCAGGTCGTCGATGATGCGCGAGATGCGGAACGCCTCGGAGTGGATCCGTTGCGCGAGGCGCCGCGACACCTCGGGTTCGGTCTCGGCGAGCAAAGTCTCGGCGAGCAGACCGAGAGCTCCCATCGGTGTTTTCAACTCGTGGCTGACATTGGCGACGAAGTCACGTCGGACCTCCTCGAGCCGACGCCGTTCCGAGACGTCGTCGATGATCGCGATGACTCCGAGCGCCCGTTGGCCGTTGTCGATGCTCTGTGTCCGGACCGACAGCGTCCGGCGCGGAGGCCCGTACAGCTCGAGGGTGCGCTCCTCGGAGGTGCCGGGCGAAGTCGTGCTGAGCAACTCGTCGACAGCTTGCGCGGCGAGGGCATCACCATGCCGGGTGCCGATCAACGTGATGGCACGGCTGTTGCGGAAGACCAGTTCGCCGCGCTCGTCACAGACGATCACCGCCTGGCTGAGCGAGTCGAGGACTCGGCGCAAGCGGATCGCGTCAGCGCTCGAGTCGGCGACCGCCTCGGCGGCATGCTCGGTCGCGCGTTCGACGTGGCCGAGCGCGTCCTCTAGTCGCTTGGGATCGGTGGGCAGTGTGTCGGCACCGAGCCGGTCACCGAGGGCGACCAGTCTTTGCTTCAGGGCGTGAAGGCCGCGGTGGCTGCCGATCGCGTAGGCCGTGAGGACGAGGACAACGACGACGACCGCGGCGATAGCGAGATCGGCAGCGCTTGTCTGCAGAGCTGCGGTCACGTTGGTCGCCGAGACTCGGGCACGCCTCCAGCATTGCAGCTTGACGCCCAGGTTCCCGTCTTCAGGATAGAAAGGGTTGAAAGGACATGAAACTAGGTGTAGGGTGCCGGATGCGCCGCGAAATTCCCTGACCACGGCCAGGATCTGGCGCTGCCGCTCGCCGGGACCTCCCGGCCGTCCGGTCGTCACGACCGGACCTTGTGGTCGTCGTCCCTCGGAGGTGCACCGTGTCGACGGTTTTCGCAATCCTGTTCGGCTGCTTCATCGAATCCGGCACGCTCTCGCTTGACCCCAACGCCGACGGTCTGCCGGGCAGCGGAACGCTGCAACAGCTCGTGAACGGGATCGGCTTTTGGGGGTTGCTGGCCGCGTTGGCTGGGCTGGTTATCGGTGCCGCGACGTGGGCACTCGGCGCGCACACGAACAACTACCAGAACGCGTCGACTGGGCGGCGCGCCGTGCTCGTCTCGGCAGCCGCGGCCCTCGTCATCGGTGCGGCGCCGACGCTTCTTAACTTCTTGTTCAACGCTGGCCAGAGCCTGCACTGAGCCGGGAGGCGCGGCGCGATGGCTCCCCAACTGGTAGGACACGGCTCCGTACCTGCCGGGATCATCTCGATTGGCGTCGGCGCGCTCGTCAACGGCCTGCTCAACGGCATCACGAGCTGGGTGGAGAGCGGGACGGCGGCGCTGCTTGCGGCGTTCGGCCACGCGCTCAACGCCACGACGAACTCGCCCCTCGCAAACGGGTTCGGCACCGAGTTCAGCGTCGTATGGAAGATCGGTGTTGTCTTGACGCTGCCGTTCCTGCTGCTCGCGACGATTCACGCCGTCGTTCGCCAGGACCTGAGCTTGATCACGCGGGCAGTGTTCGTCCGTCTTCCTTTTGCCGTGCTCTTTGGGGGCCTCGCCGTCGAGCTCGTCACACAAGCGCTCGCGGTGACCGACGCCTTGAGCGCGGCTCTACTTGCCGCGGCGGGACAACCGGCGCGCCTCGAGATCAATCAGCTCGTCGGAGCCTTCTCGCCGGTGTTCGGCGGCAGTGTCCTGTCGGGATTCACGGGAGTCCTGCTCGCCATCCTCGCCGCGGCAGTGGCGTTCATCCTCTGGGTCGAGCTCATCATCCGATCCGCGGCAATCGCCGTCGCGACACTGTTCATCCCGCTCGCTCTCGCCGGTCTCGTCTGGTCGGCGACGGCACACTGGGCGCGTCGCGTAGGCGAGACGCTCGCCGCGCTCATCGGCTCGAAACTCGTGATCGCTGGCGTGCTCGCACTGGCGGCGCTGTCGCTCGGTGACGCTTCCGGTCTATCGGGAGTCGTCCAGGGCATCGCCTTGCTCGCGCTCGCCGCGCTTTCTCCATTCGCGCTGCTGAAACTGATCCCGTTGTTCGAGGCCGGTGCCGTTTCCCATCTAGAGGGGCCCGTCCGGCGGGGTTACCATGCCGGACTCGATGCCGCGACCCTCGCGGTCTCGTCGGGTGCGCTTCTTGGTGCCGGTTCGGGCGAAACGGTCGCTTCCGGGGGTGCCGGAGTCGAGTTCGCCCAGGGCGCGCACCTGGGAGGGACCGAATACCTCGCGGCCGTCGAGCACTTCCGTGAGGTCATCGACCAGCGGGACGCGTTGGTCGAGACGCCGGTCGTCGAGCCGGAACGTTCCAGAGCTGCGGCGAAGTCGTCGAAAGCCGGAAGCGACGATGACTGAGGACAAGGAACGCTTCCGTTTCGGCCCACGCGACCGCGGTGGGCTGTTCGCCGGGGCGCGTGCGGGACAGGTCGCCGTTGTCGCAGTGGCGCTCGTCGCGTGCGTCGTCGTGCTCCGTACGCTGAATGGCCCGGCGCGTGGGCCCCTGGCGCTCGCGGTCGTGCTCGTCGCGATCGCGTCGGTGAGTTGGCCGATCAACGGCCGCACCTTGGAGGAATGGGTTCCCGTCGTCGCTCGCTTCCTGCTGGGCACCGTCGCAGGCGGCAGACAGGACGCCGTCGCCGTCCACCGCCGCGGCGATGATGCCCGGCGCGCGCCGTCGGTGTTTGCCGCGTTTGAGGTCTTCGAGATCGTGACCGATTCGGTCGGACCGATCGGAGTCGTGCACGATCGGCAACACGGCACGCTCACGGCCTGGCTCGCCCTGGGAGGGGAGTCCTTCGCGCTTCTCGGCGAGGCCGATCGGACCCACCGCGTCGACACTTGGGCGGGCGTGCTCGCGAGCGTGGCGCGGGACGCGGGATCGGTGCACCGCCTGCAGTGGGTCGAAAGAACGGTCCCGGATCCGGGCGACGCTCTCCTCGCCCACCTCGAACGAGCGGTCGCCGCGTCGGGGGGCCACGACACGGCGACCTTTGTCGCTCAGCGCTCGTACCGCGAGCTGCTCGCCGCTGAATGCTCCCGGGCGTTCGCACACGAGCTCTACTTCGCCGTGAGCATTCGAGGTCCGCGTCGTTCCCCCGGCCACGGCACGCCCGCCGCGGCGCTTCTCGAGACGGAGGTTGTGCTCCTCGACGAGCGCTGCCGGCGCGCCGGCCTCGAGGTGATCGGGGTCCTCACGGCTTGCGGCATCACGACGACGTTGCGACGCGCCTTCGACGTGGTGCCCGCGGGCAAGCCCGCCGACTGGGCGTGGCCGGTCGCCGTCGCGTCGGCCTGGACTTCATTGCGGACTGACGGGCTGTGGCACGCGACGTTCTGGATCGCGGAGTGGCCACGCCACGAGGTGGGAAGCGATTTCCTCGTGCCCTTGCTCGCTGGCTCGGGCGATCGTCGTGCCGTGTCGGTCGTCATGGCGCCGGTCCCGCCGCTGCGCGCGGTCCGCACGGCGGAGCACGCCCGCACCTCGCGGGTCGCCGACGCCGAACTGCGGCGTCAGCACGGCTTCGCCCTCACGGCGAGAGTCCGGCGGGAGCAGGAGGCGGTCGTCCGACGGGAGCACGAACTCGCCGAAGGCCACGGCGCGTATCGATTCTCGGCCTACGTCACCGTGAGCGCTCCGAGTCCGGGTGACCTCGAACGGGCGTGCCGCCGGGTGGAGCAGGTCTCGGCCCTCGCCGGACTCGACCTGCGCCGGCTCTACGGAACGCAGGCCGAGGCGTTCTGCTGCACGCTCCCCGTCGGTCGGGGATGCGAATGAAGCTGCCCGCGCACGAGGCGACGACGGCTCAACTCGGTGCCGTCTACCCCTGCGTCGCGACGCACCGACTCCCGGCCCGAGGGGTCGTCGTCGGACGTGACGTCTTCGGCGGCGTTTTCGTCCACGACCCGTTCGAGCTCTATCAGGCCGGTACGCTCACGAACCCGAACATGCTCGTGCTCGGACAGATCGGGCGGGGCAAGAGCACGTTCGTGAAGAGCTATCTCCTGCGCCAGGCGGCGTTCGGTTGTCGCATCGTCGTCCTCGATCCCAAGGGCGAGTACGGGGCCTTTGCTCGCGCGCTCGGGGCCGAGCCCATCACGCTTCGTCCCGGGGGCTCGGTCCGCCTGAACCCGCTGGAAATCACCGCTCGCCCCGCCGGGGGCGAGTCAGAAAGCGTGCAGGCACAGATCTCGGTGGTCGCCGATCTCGCTTCGGCATGTCTCGGGCGGCCGCTCGCTCCCGCCGAGTACGCGGCGATCGAGCTCGCCTTGGATTGTGCCAGCCGCGGCGCCGCGTCACCGACGTTGTCCGCGGTGGTCACGGCGCTGCTCGAACCGCCGAGCGACTCCGCGCGCGCGATCGGCTTTCGCGTCGCGGAGCTGGCTGCCGCGGGCCGCGAGGTCGGACTCGAGCTGCGCCGGCTGGTCTCGGGAGAGCTGGCGGGGATGTTCGACGGCAGGACGACGCGCGGTGTCGACCTGACCGCCCGTGTCGTCGTCGTCGATCTTTCTCACGTCTACAGCTCGCCGGCGCTCGGAGCCCTCATCACGTGCGCCGCGGCGGCATTCGAGCGCGCCTGGCGCCAGGAGGGATCGGGAAAGACGTTCCTCGTCATCGACGAGGGATGGGCCGTCGTGCACAATCCGGGCGCGGCGCGGTTCTTGCAGGCGTCGTTCAAGCTCGCCCGGGCGCGCGGAGTCGCCAACATCGTCGTCGTCCACCGGATCTCGGACTTCGCGGCTTCAGGTCCGGCGGGAAGCGTGACCGTCCGGCTCGCCGAAGGATTGGTCGCGGACTGCGAGACGGTCGTCTGCTTCGCCCAGAACGACGCGGAGGTTCCAGGCGCGCGGCGGTTGCTCGGGCTCTCGGAGGCCGAGTCGCGGCTGCTACCGAGGCTCCGGCGAGGCGTCGCGCTCTGGCACGTCGGGACACGGCCGTACCTCGTCGAGCACCGGGTGGCGCCAGCCGAACGCGAGATCGTCGACACCGACGCCCGACTGGTCTCGCCGGCCAGGCCCACCTGACCGTGACCGCAGGTTCCCGCACCCGCTCACGTCGGGCACCGTCGGGCGCGACTCGCCGGCCATCGGGTGCGAACCTTCCCGGGACGCACCGCCAGGCCGTCGTCGTCGCTGGTGTTGCCGGGTTGTCGGCTCTTTGCTGGGTCGCGGGGGGATGCGCGACGGTCGTCTCCGGCCACGGATGGCACGACGTCCGGCCGAGCGCGTCGCTCGGTCTTCTCCTCGGTCTGCTCGTTCATCCGCGGGCGCCACAAGCCGCCTGGCCTCCTTCCATGCGGCGGTTCCTGCCCGCGACGGCGGTCATCTGGGCAGTCTTCTCGGCGCTCGTGTTCGGCTGCGCCGCTGTCGCTGGCACGGTCGGGCGGATCGCCCGAACCCGACCGCGGCGCAGCCGAATGGCTGGTGACACCGGGGCGGTCTGGGCGGATCGGGCCGATCTCCACCCTCTCGCCGTGAAAAGGCCGGGAGCCGGGCGCCTCGTCGTCGGGCATGTCGGGCGAACACTCGTCGCGGTCGAACGCGGCCAGTCACTGCTCGTCGCCGGGCCGACGCAGTCGGGAAAGACCTCCGGGTTGGCGATCCCGGCGATTCTGGAATGGGAAGGACCGGTGGTCGCGACGAGCGTGAAGACCGACCTGGTGCGGCAGACCGCTCGGTCGCGTGAAGCGAGGGGTCGGGTGCTCATCTACGACCCGAGCGGTGTCACCGACGGGGCGCGGGTCGGTTGGTCGCCGCTCGCTGAGGCGTCAGATTGGGCTGGAGCCCGGCGGGTAGCGGCCGGTTTGTCCACCGTGCAGCGCGAAGGTGGAATTCCCGAGGACGCCACGTTCTGGGTCGCGCTCGCCGAGAAGATGCTCGGCCCGCTGCTCCTCGCCGCGGCGACGTCGGGGCGGTCGATGGCCGACGTCGTGCGGTGGATCGACACGGGGGAGGTCACAGAGGTGCTCGACGCCCTGGAGCGCGCCGGCGCCACAGACGCGTTACTCGCCGCCCAGGCGAGTTTCTCCCGGGAGGAACGTCAGCTGAGTTCCGTGTACGCGACCGCCGAAACGCTCGTCGCGGCGTTCGCGGACCCAGTCGTCGCGGCGTCGACGGCGAGCCACGACATTTGCGCGGCGCGACTCTTCGACGGCGGCGCGTCGACCGTGTTCCTCGTGGCGCCGTCGCACGAGCAGACGCGGTTCCGTCCCCTGTTCGTGGCGGTCCTCCGGAGCATCCTCGAAGCCGCGATCACGAAATCGGCGCGGGGAGGAAGTCTCGATCCGCCGCTGCTCCTCGTGCTCGACGAGGCGGCGAACATCGCACCCTTGGCGGATCTCGACACTTTGGCGTCGACGGCGTCTTCGCACGGCATCCAACTCGTCACTGTCTGGCAGGACTTCGCGCAAATCGAGGCGCGTTACGGGTCGCGTGCGGCAACCGTCGTGAACAACCACCGGGCCAAGCTCGTCTGCTCGGGGATCGCCGACCCGGCGACGCTGGAACAGATGTCCCGCCTCATCGGCGACGAGCAACGCCCGATCGAATCATGGACCGTCGACGCTGTCGGCACGACGTCGACGACGCGCAGCGCGACCGATCGTCGTCTCGCCTCGGCGGCCTGGTTGCGGCGACTCCGCCCCGGCGAGGCGGTCCTTGTCTACGGCCACCTCCCCCCGGTCCAGGTCGCTCTGCGGCCTTTCTACGCCGAGGCCGACCTGCGACGGAAGGCGGGTTTGACGTAACCGGGCGCACCGGGACGCGGCCACGGGGGGCCCCTCGGGCGCCTCGACCATCGCCCGGCGGACACCGGCAGGAGGGCCGAGCGCCGGGAGCGACGACGGGCGCGCCCCGCGCCTCGCCCGGGAGTCGGTCAGCTCGCGATCAGCCGGCCGGACCGGGCCGTGCTGGCGTCACGAGTCCCGAAATGGCGGTTGAGCTGGCGCTGGGCGATACGGTCCGCCCGTAGGCAAGGATTCACACGGCCGTCATCGTCCGGTCACTTGTTGTTCTTCTTCGGTTCAAGTCGCCTAGGTACCTTCGCGACGACGTGGCAAATCCCTTCCAGTCGAAGGCGACCCCGATGATCGAAAGCGAGCGCGCGATCGGTACCACGCTGCTCGAGGACATCGACGTCATGCACGCGCACCAGGTGTCGCTTGGGTTCGGGGCGACGAAGATCATGACGGATATCACGGTTGGTTTCCCGAAGGGCACGATCACCGCGTTGATCGGTCCCTCGGGATCCGGCAAGACGACGTTTCTCCGTTCTCTCAACCGGATGAACGACAAGGTCCGCGACTTCTGGCACCACGGCCAGATCTCGCTCTACGACGACGAGATCTACGGCGACGGCATGGACCCGCTCGTGTTGCGCCGACGCGTCGGCATGGTCTTCCAGCGGCCGAACCCCTTCCCGATGTCGATCCTCGACAACATCGTTTCGGGAGTCCGGGCTCACCGGATGGCGAAGCGCTCTGATCTCCGGGACGTCGCCGAGACCCGTCTCGCCGAGGTCGGGCTGTGGAGCCACGTCGCGGACCGTCTCCACGATTCGCCGTTCCGGCTCTCCGGTGGCCAGCAGCAGATGCTCTGCCTCGCCCGGGCGCTCGCCGTCGAGCCGGAGGTGCTGTTGCTCGACGAGCCGACCTCCTCGCTCGACCCCCGGTCGACGGAGGCGGTCGAGGAACTCGTGCGCCGTCTTACCCCCGAGCTCACGGTGATCATCGTCACCCACGATCTCCACCAGGCTCGTCGCCTCTCGGACAACACGGTCTTTTTCTACGAGGGCCGCATGATCGAGACCGCGCCGACCGCACAACTGTTCACTCGTCCCGAGCGCGCGGAGACGGCGCGTTACATCGGAGGCTATATCGAGCCCACAGAGAGTCCATGACCTGAGCCGACAATGGATCCAGGGGACCGGTGACGGAGCCGGGATCCTCTGGTGGCAACTGCCCCGCAGACCGCCCCCCGGGCGGAGGACCGAAAGGAGCACCAAAGCGAGATGCACACCGACCAAGTAGCTACGAGGCGGGTCGGCGACCCCCTCAGGCGGCCCAGCCGTATCCGAGTCTTAGGTGTCGTGGCTTTCGCAGCCGCCAGCCTGCTCGGTGTCGGCGCGGTCGTCGCCTCGCCCGGTGGCGCGGCGACGAAGCACTCATCGTCGTCCTCGTCCACGGCGTCACTCGCCGAGATCGAGACGGAGCTGACGACACTCCAGGCGTTGCCGACAACCGGCTTTTCAAGAGCACTCACCGAGGCCGGTTCGTCGCTTTTCTACCCGCTCTGGGAGGAGTGGGCGGGAGCGAACCCACCCGTCAAGCTCAATCCCGCCGCGGGCGGTTCGGGTCTCGGCCAGTCCGAAGCGATCAGCGGCATCATCGACGTCGGTGCTTCTGACGCCTTCTTGCCGCCTTCGAAACTCAGTGCGACGCCGACGGTGCTCAACATCCCCGTGGCTGTTTCGGCGCAGGCGATCGCCTACAACGTCCCCGGCATTCCTGTCACCACGCACCTCAAGCTCAACGCGAGCATTCTCAACAACATCTACGACGGTGCGATCACGACGTGGAACGCGGCGCCGATCGCGGCGCTGAACCCGGGCGTTGCGCTTCCGGATCTGACGATCGTGCCGATCCGCCGCTCGGACTCGAGTGGCGACACGTTCATCTTCACCGCCTATCTCTACTACGGGGACAAGACGAGCTGGACCCACCTCCCGACCTACGACGGGGCGTCGCTCTACTACGCGGCCTGGCCGTCAGGAGCCAGCAACGAGCTCGCCGAGAAGGGCAACTCGGGCATCGTCACGGCGGTCGAGGCGACCACCGGCGGGGTCGGCTACCTCGGGGGCTCCTATCTCCCGAAGGTGTATCGCACGGGGAAGATCGGCTACGCCGGCCTCGAGAACGGTTCGGGGAAGTACACGCTCCCCTCGCTCGGGGCGGTCGAGGATGAGATCTCGAGCTTCCACAACATCCCGGCGAACGGGGCGATCTCGCTCATCGACTCGAAGACCGCGAAGAACGGTTATCCGATCGTGAACTTCGAGTACGCCATCGTCCTGCAGAACCAGCCGAGCGTCGCGACGGCGAACGCCATCAAGGCGACCCTCGCGTGGGCGATGAACCCGCAGGACGGGTCGGCGACGAAGTACCTTGACCCGGTGCTTTTCAAGCCGCTCCCGGTGAACGCGCTCGCGGTCGCCGTCAAGCTGGTCCAGTCGATCACCGGTTAGGCACGCGCGGTCACGAGCGATCGATCGTTCATCGTGTTGCGACCGCAGGCTGAGCCGTTCTGTCCGTGACTGACGGACGGACGGCGTCGACGGAAAAGGAGGTGGCCGGAGTGGACGGATCACTCCGGCCACCTCGGCTGTCCGGTCGGCTTTCCGGCGGGGACCGTGGCAAGGCCGGGTCGGCGAAGCGGCACCGGCTCCTCAACGGGGCCATTTCCGTGGGGAGCGGGTTTGCGGCGGTCGTGCCGTTCGTGGCGCTCGTTGCCATGGTCGTCGTGCTCCTCGTCGAGGCCTGGCCGGCGGTCCGCTATGACGGAATCGGCTTTATCACCTCGAGCACCTGGACGATCGGCAGCGTCTACTCACCGATCCTCCATTCCGGCGGGGTCGCCCATCTCGCCGGAGCCCAGTTCGGATCGTGGCCGCTCGTCGTCGGGACCCTCGAATCCTCGGCGATCGCGCTCTTTGTCGGGTTGCCGATCGCGGTCGGCGCGGCGGTTCTCGTCGTGGAGAAGCTGCCCGCCGGGATTGGGGCGGGAATCGGGATCTGTCTCGAGGTCCTCGCCGGCATCCCGAGTGTCGTCATCGGCGTCTGGGGCGCTCTCACCTTCGGGCCGTGGATCGCCAAGGCGGTCTACCCGGCGCTCAGCCACCTGCCGAACATCCCGCCGTTCGACGTCTTCCGCGGCTCGGTCGGCGCTGGCGAGGGACTGCTGACGAGCGGCTTCGTGCTCGCGGCGATGATCATCCCGATCATCGCCGCGACGACCAGAGATCTGTTGCGCCAGGTCCCCGAGACGACCAAGGAAGGGGCCGAGGCGCTCGGGATGACCGAGGCCGAGGTCTTCCGGCGCGTCCAGGCGCGCTGGGTGCGAACAGGGGTGATCGGCGCGGCGGTCCTCGGACTTGGGCGGGCTCTCGGCGAGACGATGGCTGTCGCCATCATCAGCGGCAGTCAGGACCAGATCGCCCACAACATCTACGGCGTCATGACGACGATCGCGGCGACGATCGTGACGACGCTCGACGCGGCCCAGGCCGACCCGAGCGGTCTCGCGGTGCGTGCCCTCGCCGAGCTCGCGCTCGTCCTGCTCGTCATCACGCTCGTCGCCAACATCGGCGCGCGGATCATTGTGCGGCGGTCCGCCCACGGCGCCGTGCTGCCGGTCGGGGCGGGGTTCTGATGGCGGTGAACCCGGCGGCCGTGCCGCCGCCCCGTCAGGCGCTCGTCTCGGGGTCGCCGGGGCGGATCTCACGTCGACGACGGGTGAAGAACCAGATCTGGTGGTGGTGCTGCGGGATCGGCCTGGCGCTGCTCGTCGCGCCCGTGGCGTGGGTTCTGTATGGCGTGCTCGCCCGGGGCATCAGCGGGTGGCGCTGGGACGTGATCTGGACGCCGACGATCGGAATCGGAGGAGGACTCTCCGGCGCCATCGTCGGGACGTTCGTCATCACGTTCGGTGTCGCCGTTATCGCTGGCGTCATCGGTGTCGGCGGGGGCATCTTCCTCGCCGAGTTCTGCCGCCCGGGGGTCGTCGCGACGGTGCTGCGGAGCTCCTCCGAAGTGCTCTCGGGCGTGCCCTCGATCGTGTTCGGCTACGTCGGCTACGTGGCGCTCGTCATCGGGCTCCGGTGGAAGTTCTCCCTCCTCGCGGCGTGGATCGTGCTTTCCATGCTCGTGGTGCCCTACGTCGCGAAGTCGACGGAGCTCGCGCTCAACCAGGTCCCGCTCGCCTACCGCGAAGGTGGTGAGGCGCTCGGCATGGAGAGATTCCACGTCCTGCGCCGGCTGGTGCTGCGCTCGGCGGTTCCCGGGATGCTCACCGGGCTCGTCGTCGCCATCGCGATCTCAATCGGCGAGACGGCACCGCTCCTGTACACCGCCGGCTCGAGCACGTCCTATCCGACCGTGGCGCTCATCCATTCGCCCGTCGGCTACCTCACCTCTGCCGTCTGGACCGACTACGAAAGCCCGTTCCCGGTCCAGCACGCCCTGGCGAACGACGCGGCGCTCATCCTCGTCGTGCTCGTCGTCGCTCTCATCGTCGGGTCGCGCCTCGTCGTGCGCGCCACCCAGCGCTACGCGCCGAACCGGGCGCTTGCCGCGTCGACCAGGCGACCGCGACGGCCCTTCCGGCGCTCGGCGAGGAGGCAGGAGATCGCTGGGCTCTTCCGGCAGACGGCCGCGCCGACGGACCCGGACGAACCGCCTCAGTAGGTGGCGAGTAGCCGGGCGGCCCCGACGATGTCGTCGACCTGCGGCAGGATGGCCCTTTCCAGACCGGGGTCGTAGCCGACCCAGGCGTCCCGGGCGGCGACGCGGCGCACGGGGGCGTCGAGGTCGCCAAAACACTCCGAGGCGACGAAGGCGGCGATCTCGGCCCCGAACCCGGACGTGAGGACGTCCTCGTGGACGACGAGACAGCGCGCCGTGCGCGCGACCGAATCAGCGACCGCCTCTTTGTCCCAGGGCGCCAGCGTGCGGAGGTCGATCACCTCGAGTTCGAGACCCTCGGTGGCGAGCTGTTCGGCCGCGGCGAGCGACAGCTCGACGGTGGCCCCCCAGGTCACGAGGGAAAGGTCGCGGCCTGCCCGAGCGGTAGCGGCGACACCGGGTGGCACGACGTAGCCGGAACCCGGGAAGGGGTCCATGGCGGCGCGCTGGCGGAACAGGTGTTTGTGCTCCAGGAAAAGGACCGGGTCCTCGCAGCGGAAGGCGGCGCGCAACAACCCGGCGGCGTCGCGGGCGCACGAGGGAAACATGACGATCATCCCCGGGATGTGCGTGAAGATCGACTCACCGGACTGCGAGTGCCAGATCGCACCGCCGCGCAGATAGCCGCCGATCGCGACGCGCAGCACGAGCGGTACGCGGAACGAACCATTGGAGCGCCATCTCGTCGTCGCCGCCTCGGTGCGAATCTGCTGCATCGCCGTCCAGATGTAGTCGAAGAACTGCACTTCGGCGGCTGGCCGCAGACCCCGGATCGCCTGACCGATCCCCCGCCCGACGATGTTCGCCTCGGCGAGTGGCGTGTTGTAGCAACGGTCATCGCCGAAGGCGCGCTGCAGCCCGTGGGTGAGTCCGAAGACGCCGCCGAGACCTGCCAGCTTCTCGTCAGGAGCGTCGGCGACGTCCTGGCCGAAGACGCGGACGCGTTCGTCGCCCGCCATCACCTCGTGCAGCGTGAGCCGGATCGCCTCGCCGAAGGTGACCGGCTCGCCGTCGGCACCGGGCTCGGGAGGCTGGGGCAGCTCGGGCAGTTCCCAGAGCTGTTCGGTCGACGTCGCGGGATCTGGCTTGGCGGCCCGCAACGCCTCCTGGCTCGCCGCGGCGGCGAGGGCGTGCGCCTCCTCGCGGATGGCGAGTGCCGCCGCGGAGTCGAGGAAACCCGCCTCGACCAGCTCGTCGCGTAGGCGGCGGACGGGGTCGCAGGCGTGGGCCGCGGCGATGTCGGCGGCGCTGCGGTACTTGGTCTGGTCGTCCGACGACGAGTGCGAGTGCAGCCGGACCACCCGGGCGTGGATGAGGACCGGGCCGGCGCCGAAACGCGCTCGGGCGATCGCCTTGGCGGTGAGGGCGCGGATCGCGAAGTAGTCGCAGCCGTCGAGCTTCACGACCTCGAGCCCGGGAAACCCGGAGACGAGGTCGGAGATCGGCGCCGGTGCCTGGTCTTCCACGGGGACCGAGATCGCGAAGCCGTTGTCGGCGACGAGGTAGACGACGGGGAGCGCGAGGCGGCACGCCGTGTTGAGGCTCTCCCAGAACTCCCCCTCGGAGGTCGCGCCGTCGCCCAT
>Ga0187771_10000234_pt1 | contig 31607 bp, 28 predicted proteins | sample 0116_SJ02_MP15_1_FD_133139 | JGI IMG/M metagenome (GOLD analysis project Ga0187771, IMG submission 133139) | Tropical peat soil microbial communities from peatlands in Department of Meta, Colombia - 0116_SJ02_MP15_10_MG | ecosystem: Environmental > Terrestrial > Soil > Wetlands > Peat | place...
GGCATCAAGAAGAACCGCAAGCTGGTCCCCACCGAATGGAGCATAACCGCCGTGGACGATATCCTCGGCAAGAACCTCATAGACAGGGTTCTGGACTTCCAGGAGGCCAGCGCCTTCTACGTCTTCAGCCACCAGGCACTGGGAAACACCGTCGTCATACTACTGCTTCCCTCCCCTTGGATGTTCGAAGGGCTTGAGGGATGGCTGACCTCCAATCCCAGGGTCTATTCGGATTACGAGCTTGCCTCCGGTCGGCGGACATACCCGACGAACCTCGCCGGAGCCTATCACGCGGCCAGGCTCCCCGTCCTAGAGTATCTTGCGGGAGAAAGGAGGCAGGCCGGCGCCTTGGTCTTCATGGAGGTCCACCCCGAATGGATTCCCCTTGGGGTCTGGCGGTTCAGGGAGATAGCCAGGAAGGCCCTACGGCGCCCCGGCACAGAGGCATCCGACCCGAAGCAGGCCCTTCGCCTTGTCGCCGCTGAGCTGGCCATTCCCATTGAGAAATGGGTTTCCGCGTCCAAGATCATCCCCCATTTCATGCACCAGACCCGCATCGAGGACTACTTCCTTTCGTCGCGTTGAAAGGCCTAACCTGATAGCCAGCCGAGCATCCTGCGGAGGAGCCCCCTCCTCTTCAGCGCCTTTAGACTGGCGCTCGCGACCTTCACGGCCCAACGGGCCTCATCCTTCTTGGGAAGATACCCTTCGTGGACGATCCTGTTCCTCATCCATCCAAGCTTCGTTAGGGATTTGACATCGACGTCGACCCCCTCCCGATAGGCCTCCGCCGCCAAGTCGCGGAGCGATCCTTCATCCTTGCGAAGCCTTCCTGCGAGCCTAAGGCGAATCGCCGTGTGGCTCATGACTACCGCAGAGGCATAGAGGCGATGGTCGTATGCCTCCTCCGCCTCCCTGAGGAGTTCTTCCACAGGGCATGAACAGGCCCTTCCTGATAACGGCCATCAGTGAACGGCCCCGTCAGCGGTACCTCGACCTCAGGGCCAGCCCCAGGGGGACCCCGATGCCAACGCAGGCAACCAGTTCGCCCATGAGGATCGATGCGAAGCTGGCGACGGGATTGGCCGAATACACCATCCCCAGCAGCACAACCCCTATCATGAAGGCCACGATCGCGCTTGCCTGGAGTGCGGCCACCAAAAGGCCCTCCCACGACTGATACCTGCTGAGGAGGTATGAGATCGAAGCCACGATCAGGTTGGCGGCCGTCCCTAGGACGATGTCCGGCAACCCGTAGGGGGAGATCAGGTTAGAAATTATCACTCCGAGGGTTACTCCCAAGACCCCGGAAAGGCCCACCCTCCTATTCCACGAAATGGGAAGGAGGGCATCGGTGATCCTTACCTGCACTGGCCCGAAGGCTAGCGGGGCAATGGCATATGTTCCAACGCCGTAGACCGCGGCGATGAGGGCCGTCTGCGCTATGAGCTGGGCTCTAGACCTTGGCACCGTACTCGTCTTTACATCGTTCACTCTATTCTCCTCCCAACCGGGGTTTGTTCAGCGGAACGGTGGGAGGCCCCACCACCCGCTCCGTGCGACCATCCTCCATCATCGTAATAAGCTTTGGCCAAAGGTGGAGGCAGCCCGAGTCGCTTCTCGCAGGCGGAGGGGGCGCAAATGACGGGGTCCACTAGGTTTTCGATTTTGAATGAACAAACCCTTTAAGAACACATATTTCGCATGCCTTTCATGACGGGAAGTAGTTGTCTCAATGACAGCCAAGGACGTGCTCCGAAAGAAGTTCTCCGAGGATTACGCCAAGTACTACAAGGTGGACCTCTTCGGCCAAGAGGGCTACATTCGAAAGAAGTGCACCAACTGCGGGAGGCACATGTGGACGGCCTCCGACGCCTCAATCTGCCCCATCTGCGAGGGCTACACCTTCGTGGGCAACCCTCCTACGAGCGTGAGGAAGGACTACACCTCGGCTTGGGCGGCGGTCGAGAAGTACTTCGTCGATCGGGGCCACACCAGCATCAAGAGGTATCCTGTGGTGGCCCGCTGGAGGCCTGACCTATACTTCACTGTCGCCTCGATAATCGACTTTCAAAGGGTGGAATCCGGGAAGATCATCTTCGACCTCCCTGCGAACCCCCTCATAGTTCCCCAGATCAGCCTGAGGTTCAACGACATAGAGAACGTGGGTGTCACCGGCCGCCATTACTCCGCCTTCTGCATGATGGGGCAGCACGCCATCAACAACCCCCAGGGGTACTGGAAGGACAGGACCATCGAGCTTGATTACGGGGTCCTGACTGGCCCCTTCGGCATACCCAAGAAGGAGATCACTTTCGTCGAAGACGTATGGCTGGGGTACGGCGCCTTCGGCTACTCACTAGAGTATTATGTGAAGGGGCTGGAGATGGGCAACGCCGTCTTCACCGAGTTCGAGGGCTCGCCGGAGGACTACGTCACCATGTCCCACCCCATCGTGGACATGGGCGCCGGCCTGGAGCGCTGGGTATGGATTACGCAGGCTACCTCCACCAGCTATGAGGCGGTCTTTGGGCCAGTCTACGAGAACGCCGTGAAGAGGCTCGGCCTTCATCCCGACCAGAAGCTGATGAAAGAGTACTACACCCTGGCAGGCTCCTTGGATATCACGGAGGTTCCAGACCCGTCTGCCGCGAAAGGGGAGATCGCCAAGAAGCTGGGCCTATCTTCCCCCGAAATGGACGAGAAGATCGAGCCGCTGGAGGCCGTCTTCTCCATCCTCGACCATGCGCGGACCCTCCTCTTCGCCATCGTCGACGGGGCCCTTCCCAGCAACGTTGCCGGTGGCTACAACCTCCGAGTCCTGTTCCGCAGGGCGCAGAACTTCATCGATAGGTATGGCTGGAACGTGACACTCTCGGAGCTGGCCGCCCTTCACGCCGAGTTCCTGAGGCCCATGTTCCCCGAGCTCGCCGAAGGGATTTCGTCTGTCGAGGAGATCTTCGACGTTGAGGGGAAGCGGTACGAAGCGAGCAAGGCCCGAGTCACTTCCATAGTCCAGCAGATTCAGAAGTCGAAGAAGTCTCCGTCTCTGGACGACCTGATCCGCCTTTACGACAGTGAGGGCGTCACTCCGGAGCTCCTGAAAGAGAGCGGCCTGGCCATCTCCATCCCCTCCGACTTCTACCTAAAGGTCACCGAGAAGCACATAGTGCAGAAGCAGGCGGAGGAGAAGCCCCTATACAATACTACGGGCCTGCCCGGGACCAAGCAGCTATACTATGAGGAGAGAGAGCTCTTCGACTTCGACGCGAAGGTCATCAGGTCCTTCAAGGACGCGGTGGTCCTCGACCAGACGGCCTTCTACCCCAGGTCGGGCGGTCAGGAGCCCGATAGGGGGACCATCGACGGAAGCGCCGTCAAGGACGTAATCAAGTACGGCGACGTCATAGTCCACATCCTCGATGGGAAGCCCCCGGCCGAAGGCGAAGTGGTGCACGGCAGGGTCGATCAGGAGAGAAGGGGGATTCTTATGCGGCACCACACGGCCACACATCTCGTCAACGGTGCAGCGCGGCAGGTCCTCGGGCCCTGGGTTTGGCAGCATTCGGCCTACAAGGACGTGGACAAAGCCCGACTGGACATAACCCATCACAGCCACCTCACCCGCGAGCAGATGCTCAAGATAGAGGACGTCGCCAACCAGGTCGTCAGGGAGAACATCCTCGTGGACCTTCAGGTGCTCCCGAGGAGCGTCGCCGAACAGAAATACGGTTTCAGGCTCTACCAGGGAGGGGTCATCCCGGCCAAGGAGCTGAGGATCCAGAAGATAGGCGACTTTGATGTCGAAGCCTGTGGAGGAACCCACTGCCACAGGACCGGCGACGTGGGTTACATCAAGCTGCTCAAGGCAGAAAGGCTCCAGGACGGGGTGGAGAGGCTCGAGTTCGTAGCGGGTGGCCCGGCCGTGAAGCACATGGCCGACCAGGAGTCCAGGCTCCTGGAGGTCGCGGAGCAGTTCCAGACCCAGCCAGAGCAGGTCGTCTCAGTCGTAGGCTCCCTCAAGGACACCAACGACCAGCTCAAGAAGAGGTACAAGAGCGTCTCCAGGGAGCTCTCGTCGCAGCTGGCGGCCAACTTGCCCCAGATCTCCGAAGACCTGGGAGGGGTGAAGTTGCTCTTCCTCGACGCCGACTACTATGACGACCAGGCTCACATCGCGATGGGAGAGCAGGTAGTGGAGAAGAGGCCCGAAGCCGTGTATGTCGGCGTGGCGAAGCTCAACGGTAAGTGCCGCATCATCATCTTCGCGGGGGAGAAGGCGAGGGCCGCTGGCGTGGACGCCTCAAGGCTGGTCAAGGAGTCTTCGAAACTCTTGAACGGCTCCGGCGGCGGCTCGGCGAAGATGGCCCAGGGAGGAGGCGACCTCCCCCCTGCGTCTCAACCCTTGAAAGACCTTATAACCCGCCTCATAAAAGAGGCATCCGAACGGTGACTCAGCCTGGGCGGGATAGAGCCAAAGTGGGTGAAGAGATGGGAGGAAAGCAGGGCCTTCGAGGCCGACCCTGACCCCTCGAGGCAGAAGGTCTTCGTAACCTTCCCCTACCCGTACATGAACGGCCCGCTTCACCTCGGCACCGCCTACACTGCCCTCCGGATAGACGTGTTCGCGCGATACAAGAGGATGAAAGGGTTCAACGTGCTCTTCCCCTGGGCCTGGCACTGGACAGGGCAGCCCATAGTCTCGGCCGCCAATCGCCTCGCCAAGGGAGATCCCCTGATCGTCCATGAGTTCCACGACATCGACGGAATACCCGAACCGGAGCTGCCCAAGTTCACGGACCCGGTGTACATGGCCAAGTACTACACCGAGCATAACCGGGACGCCGTCAAGCTCCTGGGGCTCTCCATCGACTGGCGAAGGGAATTCCATACGTCTAGCGAGGAGCCCACTTTCAGCAAGTTCGTGGAGTGGCAGTACAAGAAGCTCAAGGAGCTGGGCTACGTCGTCCAGGGGACCCACCCAGTGGTCTGGTGCCCCCACGATAAGAGCCCCACCGGAGACCACGACAGGCTCGAGGGAGAGGGCGTCGCCCCCGAGGAGCTTACCCTAGTCAAGTTCAAGCTCGCCACGGAGGACAAGTTCCTAGTGGCCGCCACCTTCAGGCCCGAAACCATCTTCGGCGCAACCAACCTCTGGGTTCATCCCGAGGGGTTCTACTCCGAGGTCGTGATCGACGGAGAGAACTGGATCGTAAGCGAAGAGGCGACCATGAAGCTCGAGGAGCAGGGGCGGGCTCTCCGGGTGATTAGGAAGCTCGATGGCCATTCCCTACTGGGTGTCAAGTGCGTCGTGCCCATGGTTGGGAGGACCATCCCCGTGCTCCCCGCCCTCTTCGTGGACACGGATAATGCGACGGGGGTCGTCTACAGCGTCCCCGCCCATGCCCCCTACGATTGGCTAGCCCTGAGGGACCTCAAGACGGGACATGAAAGGCTTAGGGCCTACAGGGTCAAGCCTGAGGACGTTGCTGGGACCTCCCCCATTTCGATAATCAGCCTACCTGGCTATGGCGCCTTCCCCGCCGTCGACGCCGTCAACGCCATTCAGGCTACCGACCAGCTGGACCCCAAGGGCGAAGACGCCACCAAGGAGATCTACAGCAGGGAGTTCCACCAGGGAACGATGAAGGAGAACTGCCGAGCCTACGCCGGCATGAAGGTCTCCGAGGCGAAGGAGGCCGTCATTCGCGATCTGCTAAAGCAGCGGCTGGCGGACAAGATGTATGAACTCACGCAGACGGTGATCTGCAGGTGCACCACCAAGTGCATCGTGAAGGTACTCCAGGATCAGTGGTTCCTGCGCTATAGCGACCCGTCTTGGAAAGAGAGCTCACTGAAGTGCCTAGAGGCGGCAGCGGTCTACCCTGAGGACGCTCGCCAGTGGTTCGTCGAAAGCATAAACTGGATCAAGGAATGGCCCTGCGCCCGAAAGATAGGGCTCGGGACGCCGCTCCCGTGGGACACCCAGTGGATCGTCGAGACGCTGAGCGACTCCACCATCTACATGGCGTTCTACACGATTTCTCACATGATTCGCTCGCAGGCCATTAGCGCCGAGTCCCTTACCCCCCAAATGTTCGACTTCGTATTCCTCGGCACGGGAGATGCCACCTCCGTTTCGTCCGCATGCGGCATTCCGCCCAAGACTCTGAACGCCATGAGGTCGGAGTTCCTCTACTGGTATCCCGTGGACCTCAGAAACAGCGGCAAGGAGCTGGTCCCCAACCACCTGACCTTCTTCATCATGCAACACGTCGCCCTGTTCAAGCCCTCGCAATGGCCGAAGGGCCTGGGGGTCAACGGAATGCTGCTTTCGGAGGGGGTAAAGATGTCCAAGTCGAAGGGCAACGTCATCCCAATTTCTGTGGCTCTCGAAGAAATGGGGGCCGACACAGTGAGGGGGACCTTGCTATCGAGCGCCGAAGGGATGGACGACCCCGACTGGCGCGTCAAGAACGCCGAGGACATGAAGGCCAGGATCCTCGCCCTGATCCCCTTCGTCGAGAAGGCGCTCTCCTCATCCGCCGATATCGAGGAGCGGCCCATCGACATGTGGTTGATGTCGACTCTTCAGCTTCGCGTGGCGGCTGCCTCGAGAGCCATCGAGGAGATGAAGAACCGGACGGCCTTCCAAAGCGCGTTCTTCGACGTCTGGAACGACCTCAGATGGTACCTCAAGAGGGCCGCTCCTAGGAGGGAGACGCTGCGCTCCTACGCGCATGTGTGGTCTCTTCTGCTGTCGCCCTTCCTTCCATTCGTGGCTGAAGAACTGAACGCCAAGCTCGGCGGCAGGAGCCTGGTCTCCATGTCGCGATGGCCGGAGGTCGATGAAAGGCTCACCGATCCTGGCGCCCTGCTGGGCGAGTGGGACGTTGAACACGCCATCGAGGACGTGAAGGGGATACTCGCGGTCGTGAAAGGCCAGCCCACGAGGGCCTCCATATTTGTCGCCTCAGCGGAACGGCTCGAACGATTCAAGAAGGTGGCCGAAGCCTTGATGAGTGGAAGTAAGGACGGAGACATCATCAAGGAGGGGCTCGCTTCGGTGCCACCTGCTGAACGTCAGACTGCCGTTTCATCGATCCAGTCGACCATCAAACTCTGCCGCGATCTCGGCGACGAAGTCCTGGGTCGGCTCTTGGCAGCGGGCTCCTTCGACGAGCTGAAGGCCCTTAGGGCAGCGTCGGGGTTCATCGCCTCGGAAACGGGGCTGAATTCCGTGGAGGTCTTGGCATACACCCCAACGGCAGGCGCCGGAAGGAAGCCCATGAATGCCCTTCCTCTCAAGCCAGCCATCGTTCTAGAGTAGGGCGTTACCCTAGCAACCCATTAATGGGGAATCAGCCGCCGGAAGTGCGTTGAAGGCTCTCTACCTTGAAGGCATCGGAAGGGAACTGGTGCTAAAAGAGGTGCCCATCCCGTCAGAGCTGGCTCCTGAAGAGGTCCTCATCCAGACCGAGCTCACGGGCATCTGCTATAGGGACATCCTGACGACAAAGGGGTTCTTCCCGAGGACCAAGCTGCCCATAGTGCTGGGCCATGAAATCGCCGGCAAGGTCGTCGCATTGGGTCCCTCAGTGACGGGCTTCAAGGTGGGTGATAGGGTGGCGTCTCTCATCTACGAGCCCTGCGGGAAGTGCGAATTCTGTCTCTCCGGGAGAGAGAACCTCTGCCGATCCAAGAAGACCTTCGGGGAGGACCTGGACGGTTCCTACGCGGAGTTCGTGAAGGTGAGCGCTAGGTCCCTCGTGAAGGCTCCGGAGGGTATCTCAGCGCCAGGACTCGCCATCTCCGCCTGCGTCACGGGCATGCTCATTCACGCCTTTAGGAAACGGGCCGCCCTGGCGCGAGGTGAAACCGTGTTAGTGACGGGGGCAGGGGGAGGTGTGGGCATTCACGCTGTCCAGATTGCTAAAGCCCTGGGCGCGAATGTCATAGCTGCCACATCTTCGGAATGGAAGGCCAAGAGCGTCAAGGAGGCGGGTGCGTCGGAGGTTATCGTCTGGAGCGACGGCTTCAGCGAGCAGGTCAAGAAGGCCACTCAAGGCAGGGGAGCTGACGTGGTGCTCGAATCCGTGGGTGGACCCACCTTCGGCGAGAGCATGAGGAGCCTGGCCCCTGGGGGGAGGCTTGTCGTGGTCGGCAACGTACTGCCGTCGCCGGTCCAGTTTCAGCTGGGAGTCCTGATCCTGAAGGAGCTCTCCATCGCCGGGAGCATAAGCTCGACGAAGGTGGACGTCGAGGAAGCCCTTAGGCTGACCGCCGAGGGACAGATCAGGCCCGTCATCCACGATGTACTACCTTTGGCGGAGGCCCAGAGAGGCCACAAGCTGCTGTCGGAGAAGGCTTCACTCGGCCGAGTGATGCTTAAGCCCTGACACCTCCATCAGGTAGGCGTCCTCGCCATCAGGGTAGTAACGAGGGAGAAGCTTTACAATGGAGAACCCAAACTCGCGGTAGAGTTCTTGGGCGGCGGTGTTGGTGACCTCCACCTGCAACGTTACGGAGTCGCCCCTCATAGAAAGACGCCTCAGGGCTTCCGCAAGCAGCTTGGTGCCAACCTTTTCCCTGCGGGCGTCAGCTCTGACCGCCATCGAAACGACCAAGCCCCTGCGGCCATATTCGAAGATCACGTAGCCCAGGACCTCTTCGTCCCTCTCGGCGACAAGGAAACCATCATATCTCGAATACTCGACGCGCAGCATGTAGGCCTGGAAGACGTCCAAGTCGTAGGGATGAGAGAACGATGTCCTCTCTATCTTATACACGGCTTCTAGGTCGCCCCGCCGGCAGACCCTAATCACCACGTCCATCGACGCCGCCTTCCCACAATTGGGCCTTTCACCAACGTTATCTTTAAACCGGACGGCACCACGACCCTTTGCGTCGAAGACATGTTAGTCCCGTTCGCTCTCGGTGGCACGGAGCTGCTGATCGTGGTCGTAATAATAGTGGTCCTCATCTTCGGAGCGAGCAGGATTCCCACCCTCGCCAAGTCGCTGGGTCGCGCCCAGGGCGAGTTTGAGAAGGGAAAGGTGGAGTCCGAAATCGAGCTCCAGAAGCTGAAGGAGTCACAGGCAGGCTCGCAGGGCTCGGACCACGACAAGCTCCTGAAGGCCGCGTGGCAGCTGGGCATATCGACTGAAGGGAAGACGGATGTCCAGATCCGCGACGAAGTCAAGAAGGCCCTAGGATAGGCTGGGAGTCCGCCTTCCGGCGGTAGGCTTCTTGCTTGGCCTCTCTCGTTCTCTAGCCTTGGGCTAGAACCTCAGGCGATGGCGCTGGTTGACCGCGGTCTGGTCGACCTCAAGACCATTCCGTGTGGAAGCTACCGGGCCTGTCGGTCCTCTCATATGTGTGTGCGCCAAATATGTCCCTGAGGGCCTGGATCAGGGAGGCGGGCAGCGTCTCTCTGCGGTATCCATCATAGTAATCCAGCGCAGAATCCATGCCGGGCGCCGGAACGGCGAGCGATTTCATGATCTGCGCCATTTCCCGCCAGTTCGCCTCAGAGCTTCTTAGAGTCGAGCCCAGCGCACGGTCGACCAACAGGTTGTCCAGAGAGGGCTCGGCTGAGAGCGCGGCCTGAATCCTGTCCAAGAGCTTCGCCCTGATGATGCAACCGCCCTTCCAGATGCGGGCGATCTCCCCCATGGGGAGGTCGTACCGGAACTCCTTCGATCCCGACTTCAACAGTGCAAATCCTTGGGCAAACGAGGCTATGAAGGAGCAGTACAGGGCGTCGCCCAGCTTCTGGCCGATCGCCTCCCGGTCTCCCGTGTACCTTAGGGCTCCGCTTGGATGCAGCCTCGAGGCTGCGACCCTTTCCTCCTTGTAGGAGGAGAGGTTCCTTGCAGCCACTCCTGCGTCGATCGTCGGCACGGGGACTCCAAGGTCCAGGGCGGTCTGTGAGGCCCACTTCCCGGTCCCCTTCTGCTTGGCCTTGTCCAGAATCACTTGAACGAGGGGACCGCCCGTGTATTCGTCCCTCCTAGAAAGGGCCTCGACGGTTATCTCCATCAGGTACGACTCAAGCTCCCCCCTGCTCCATCCCTTGAAGTTGTTCACCACCGCCCCGAACTGCATCCCTAGCCCCGTCACCTGCAGGTCGTAGGCCTCTGCGATCAGTTCCATAAGGGCGTACTCTATTCCATTGTGCACCATCTTGGCGAAGTGGCCGGCGCCCCCTGGGCCCAGATATGCGGAGCAAACCCCTGACTCCGTCCTTGCGGCGATGCTGTCGAACATGGGTTTCACTTGGCGGTAGGCCTCCTCCGGACCGCCTACCATGATGCATGGTCCCTTCAGTGCCCCCTCCTCGCCTCCGCTGACGCCCACCCCCAACAAGGCGAGGCCGTCATCCGCGGCCTCCCTAGCCCTGCGCTCGGTGTCCATGAAATTGGAGTTGCCGGCGTCGATCAACACGTCTCCACTGGAGAGCAAAGGCCTGAGCTGCTTGACGACCTGATCTACTGCCTGACCGGCCGTGACCATGAGGAGAACTTTCCTCGGCGTCTCCATCGACTTGACGAATTCGTCCAGGCTATAGGCCGGCAGGATGGGCATCGTTCCGCCCACCCTATCGACAAGGTCGTTGGTCCTTTCGGTCGTCCGGTTGAAGACTGCAACAAAATGGCCCTTCCCAGCAAGGTTCAGCGCAAGGCTTTCGCCCATGGTGCCAAGACCGAGAACCCCGATCTGCGCCTTCGTCAAGTCCAGCTCCATCCTACAGTCTGGCTATGGTATCCTTTTCTATGTTGCTGCAGGGCTCCGTAGAGGGATCAAGCCTCGCCGAGGACCGTGCAGGGAGCGCTGTCAACCCCCTCGACGAACAGGGGCACCACCAGGACGCGCTTCAGGTGCCTAGGGACATGAGAGAGGTCCATGTCTTCTATGATGAAGAAGTCTCTGCCTGTCAGCAACGTCCTGTGTGCCCTCCTGCCCTCCTCCCTGTTCTGGACGGCAGATAGGGATATGAAGTCGAAACCCAGCGCCCTAAGTTTCGGAAAGCTTGAGACAACATAGGCAGCTGCCTCCGCCGAGACCCCCGGGTTCCTATTCATGTACCTCTCTCGCCCATCCTCCCGATACTTCTGGAACCCGGTGCGTATCAGCAAGAGGTCTGCGCTACGGATCTTCTTCGATTCATTTCTCAGATTATCGGCCGTCACCATATCCGACTCCTCCTTTGGAAGTTGCAGAACCACCGGACATGAAAAGATGAACGAGGAAAGGGGGTAATCTGCCACCCCCCGTCCCCTGTCGTCAGAATGTCTAGGCGCATCGACATGCGTTCCAAGGTGGTTGGGAAAGGACAGGGTGTAGCTGTTACTCGAGCCTCCGGTCCTGATTTCCTTGATTGGAGAGATGGTCAGGGATGGCCCGCCGGCAAACGATGGCGTCCCGACCCCAAGCTTATGAGAGAGGATGACCCACAATCCATCTTCTTGTTACCCTTACAGTATTTTTGGATATCTGTTGCAGCAAGAAGGACCCCGAAATATCGTTTGAGAAGGCGCGTGAGCTCGGACCTGCTCCGGGTCGCCCGGTGACCATGGCAAATGGGAAAGGGATCAAGTCATCTGGCTCGAATTCAACAATTCCTCAAAGAGGAAGGAAAATCCAAAGGTCAGGCCCGTCTCATATGGAGCAAGCCAAGCTACTTACGCTATTTATTCGACATACGGAGCATTAATATATTGCGGAGCCCAGTAAATAAAATCGATTACTATGAAGTCCCGCCGCGCAATATCAAAGACGGTAGCTATGGTAGCGCTACTGATCGTCGGGCTCGCCATAGGCTTCTCAGGAGGGTGGCTGCTTCAGGAGCAGACCATTGTGAAGCTGACCAACGCAGAATCAAGTCAGGCGATATACGTCGACTCAGCAAGCAAAGAGGTGATGATTCAAGCGACCGTGAATGACGTAGCATTTGTCAATGCCACCATGCATGGCCTGAATTGGGAGGGAGGGAGTATAGCTGATCAGGCCGCTTTCACGACCGTCGTGACCCCACACCAGCTTTACGATGCCTTGGTGAGCTTGGGCGCCACTCCGTCCAACAATGTCCAGCTGACTTCGCCTGCTGGAACGCTGACCACCGGGCCTAAGGTCACCGTCTATGTTAGTTGGGGATCTAACAAGTACCTACTGACACAGCTCTTCAACAACTACACGCTTGCGCAAGGAGACGGCACGTTCGGGTTCGGAGGAAACCTCGCCACCAACACGAAGGTGGGTACAGGGTGCATGTGCTGCCTCTTCTCCTGCGCCATTGGGATAGTCAGCAGCAACACCAACGGCTGGGAGTCGAGCTCGATGTGGACCCTGAACTCATCCTTGATACCCCATGGCCAGAACGTAACATTCATCTTCCAGCTCTCATCCTAGCACCACCTGAGACTTCTTGATCCCACTCATCGAGTGGCTTCCGGGAGGAATTTCTTTCGTAACCCTCCCGAGCCTTCCTTTTTTGGTTGTTTTTAACGTCGCTGACGCATTGGGGGCAAGGAGGATACTCTCGAGATTGCTCTTCTTCTCCGTCGGTGTCGCATTCATCTTTCCTTTGAGCGTCTCAGCGGTCAAGGCCTTCCCCGGTTTCTTCATTCTGGACGCCAGTTATCTTGACATCATCTGGGCTCTCTTCATAGTCTGGCTGGGCTATGCGGTGTTCAGGAAGCGGGAAGCTTTCGTCATCCGCGCGGCCAGGGAGAACTTCGCGGCTTGGTGTTTTGGGACCTTCATGATGGGATCCCTCTTCGGGGCCATTTGGATAAACTACCTCTCGACCCATGACCTGACTGTGGAGAGGATCTATGAGCAGATCCTTACGACCACCAGCGTCTATGTAACGGCCCTGGACTCGGCCGTATATGCCACCGGCCTGTGCTTAGGGATAGTGGCGTTGAGCTTGGTTGTCTATTTCCTTGCTCACTTTGCCAGCTCCTTCCTCCAGCGACACAGGATGGAGGTCAAGATGGTCTGCGGCTCGGTGTTCGCACTTCAGGCGGGATACTTCATCTTCAATGACGTATGGAAGCTGCTTCTGGCGGCCGGGTTGGTGATATGACATAAAGCCGGATGAAGCCAGAGTCGTCGAGCACTTCCGCGACTGCAACTCCTGCTTCGCCTGCCTTAGACATTGCCCGTCCTATCAGGGGTTCGACAGGGGCTTCATCAAGGACCTCGCGAGGACCTTGGAAGAAGGGAGGATAGGCGTTGATGACGCCTTGATCGCCTACAGGTGCACGCTATGCGGGTTCTGCGAAACCCAGTGCCCTTATGACGTGAGTGTCAAGGAGCTAATGGACTCCGCCCGCTACAGCTACGTGAGAAGCGGGCAGGGACCATTGGCGGCTCACACACCGCTCTACGTCAACAGGGCGGTGAACTTCTTCAGCCTCTTGGACGGCTCATCGCACAAGAAGAAGGAGTACCCCAGTCACGCAGACAGGATCTTCTTCCCTGGCTGCTCCCTGAGGGGTTACCGCCCCGAGTTGATGAGTCAGGTGGCTCGCCTGCTGGGAGCCCCATACGTAATGGAGAACGAATGTTGCGGCAAGCCTCTCAAGGCGATAGGAGATTGGGACCAATACGAAGAGCATAACGGCAGGATCCTCAATCTCCTTGAAAGAATGGGCCCTTCTGAGATCATCCTTTCATGCCCGAACTGCTATGGGACGTTCAAGTCCGCCATCAAGTTCGCAAAGGTGACGTTCGCCGCCGAAGCCCTCTTGGAGACGGTTCCGCCCAAGGAGGGGCCTGGCCGCGAGGACCTGGGGACGGTGGCGGTCCACGACTCATGCCCCTACCGTCAGAATCCTGAGCTCTTCGATATATCGCGGAGGTTCGTCGATACGTTCTATGGGGGGAAGAGGGTGGAGATGAAGTACTCCAGGGAGAGGCTCCAGTGTTGTGGAGCGGGCGGCGCGGTGAGCTATTCGAATGAAGCGCTATCGCAGGACACGGCTCGAATGAGGCTGAAGGACGCGAAGGACTCCGGCGCCGACACAGTCATCACCTTTTGCAATTCGTGCGGCGTAAACTTTGGTCCGACGTCAGGGGAGGTAGGAGTGAAGGTCCTCCATGCCTTTGACCTTCTGCTGCCCGAATCTTCTCCCGACTACGGAGCTCTTTACAAGAAAAGTCGAAGTGTCTTCTCCGGTGTTTGCCTGCTGGAGAATCTAGTTAGGTTGGCTGTTCAGGTGTGAGGCTCTCTCAGATTGTCGAACTAGGGAAGTGGTCGGAGCGGCCCGAAGCCGCCGACATAACCGCGGTGATGAGGGGCTACGACGCGCTGATGAGCAAGGTATACGACTTCCTAACATGCTGGTTCATGGCACCGCTGATTCGGGGCTCGCATCAGACCCTGTTAGAGAACATGGGCCAAGGCGGCGGGACGACGCTTCTGGATATCGGCTGCGGAACAGGGACGCTGATGGTCATGGCAGGAAGGAGGGCCCCTTCAGACCTGATCGTGGGCCTGGATGTTTCCACTGGGATGCTTGAGAGGGCTCTGAGGAAGCTTGAGAAGTCGGGCCTGAAGAATCGGACCGAGCTGGTCTTGGGGGACGCCGAGGCCCAACCCTTTAGGGGCTCGTCCTTCGGCGCCTGCACCTGCACGGGGACCCTGAGGTTCATCCCGGACCCCGCCCTGGCCCTTCGCGAAGCCATGCGTGTGCTTCAGGAGGGAGGGAGCCTAGGCCTGAGGGAGATGGCGAGCGGCAGGGGACCCATGGTCATACGGCACATCCCGCTGCCCTTCAAGTCCAGCTTCGTAGTATGGAGACTGCTTCCGGATCATTGGGTGGAGACGTTGCTGCGTTCGGCGGGGTTCGACGGCGTGACCTCCTTCAGGAGCGGGATGGTCCCGCAGTTCGTCATCGCCATGGGGCCTCCGGTGAGAAGGTACGCCTTCTTCTTCGCCAGCAAGCCCTCTATGCGAGTCAACCCCCCACACGAGCACCAGGCCATCGCTCTCCATATCAGCCAAGGGGCGACCGTTCGGCGCATATCTCGGGAGGCATGACGTAAGGGGATGACGTCATTGAGAAGCGTGGGACAGGGGCCCCCGGGGAAAGAGGCCACCTTCAGCGTCTGCCCTGTCTGCCTTGCGCCAGTGGAGGCGAGGATCGTGGAGGAAGCGGGGAGGATCTATCTGGAGAAGGAGTGCGAAGACCACGGTCGCTTCAAGGCCCTCGTGTGGAGCGACAGCGAGATGTACTCCTCGTATTACGACATGTTCCACCTCGGGGAGACTTCCGTGCTGAAGAACGCCTGCCCCTTGGAGTGCGGGCTTTGCACGGGTCACGCTGAGGGGACCTGCGTCGCGATCGTGGAGGTGACCAACCGCTGCAACCTGATATGCCCGGTGTGCTTTTCATATTCGGACAACGCCAGCCGGCCTGAGCCGACCCTGGAGCAAATCTCAGACGAGTTCAAGACGATAATCGAAAACGGGGGCGCCGCCCGCCCCGTGCAGCTTTCTGGAGGGGAGCCGACCACCAGGGGCGACCTCGTCCAAATTGTGAGGATGGCGAGGGAGATGGGCATTCGTCACATAGAGGTCAACACGAACGGCGTGAGGCTGGGGGAGGACCCCCGGCTTTCCCGCCTTCTGGCCGAGGCAGGCGTCAGCGCGGTCTACCTCCAGTTCGACGGCCTCGACGACGGCGTCTACCTCGCCCTCAGGGGGAGGAAGCTCCTGGAGCTCAAGATGAAGGCCCTGGACAACTGCAGGGCCAGCGGGCTCGCGGTGGTGCTCGTCCCGACGGTGGTCAAGGGGGTGAACGACGGCCAACTAGGCGCGATCATAGACCTGGCAACAAGGCGGGACGAAATCAAGGGTGTGAACTTCCAGCCGGCGGCGTTTCTCGGAAGGTTCCCGGATGACAGGAGGAATCCCGACGACCGCACTACCATACCGGACGTCGTGAAGGCCATCGAGAGGCAGACCGGAGGCTCCCTGATGGCGAAGGACTTCTTCCCCATACCCTCTCTCCACCATTCGTGCTCCGCCGTGACCTTGGCGTTGGCGGCGGACGGCCTCCTCATGCCGCTGTCTCGGGTGGTGGACCCCATCGAGGTCGTCGGCCGGTTGAGTGACCCCCACTGCGCGGTGACCAAGGCGATCCCCAGGTTATGGGACGTGTCCAACGAAAGGGAGACGTTCGGCAAGCTACGAGAGTACCTCGGGAGTCTCGGCCTTGAGGTAGAGGGAGGCGACTCGACGAAGATACTCTCGATTTCGATGATGGCCTTCCAGGACGCCTGGACGTTGGACACCGAAAGGATGAGAAGGTGCCGAGTGCACGTCGTCAGACCAGGAGGGCAGCTGGTGCCGTTCTGCGCCTACTACCTTACCAGCGCCGACGGCAGGCGCATCTACTGACTAGGCTGCTGTAACGAAGGCAAATGCAGGGCCCGCTACGGTTTCCTTGCGCTGAAGGTCAGCGAGACGAGCCTGATGTCCTCCCCCTCCTCCTTCCACATGCTCTCCCCCCTCTCCCTGTAATCCACGAAGCCCACCGCCTCCAGAGAAGAGCGCAGTTCCTGTCTTGTCAGACAGCCGGCTTCGCATCTGGACCATAGGTCGAGGTCCTCCTTAACTCGCTGAGGTAGAGGTTTGTCCGCAATGACGTCGGATATGGTGAGGGAGCTCCCATGTTTCATGACCCTAAAGGCCTCGGCAAAGGCCTTCCGCTTGTCGGGGACGAGGTTAATGACGCAGTTGCTCAGGACGATGTCCACGCTATCGTTTTCGACAGGGAGCTTCTCAAGCTCGCCTTGGCGGAACTCGACGTTCACGAAGCCGAGCTGGGCGGCCGCCTCGCGGGCTTGCAGTATCATCTGCGGAGTCGAATCGACCCCTATCACCTTCCCTGAGCCCAACATGCGTCGCGATGCTGCGAACACATCCACTCCGCCTCCACTCCCAAGGTCCAATACGGTCATCCCCGCCTTCAGGCCCGCATATCTCACCGGGGAGCCGCATCCGAGCGAGAGCACTCCGGCGCTTCGGGCGCCAGCCCCGGGGCCACAACAACATGACCCGCCCTTGCCTACCTCGGAGTAGTGAGCCTTGACGGCGAGCTTGATTTCGGCTTCAGTACGCTCTGGCAACGGACTTGCAGCCTCTATAAGAGAGCTGCCGCTTGATATAACTAGCGCATGTCGGAGGTTCTGTCCTGTCATGGCCACCTCCCAAGGGCGCCGCAAACGGGAGGGACTGCAGCAGCGGGTTTCCCTGACAACCGAGAATCCTTCCGACGGTGCTCATGGATGTCTACCGCCGTTGGAAGCGAGAGCGGTATCCTACGGCGGGAGCTGAGCTGCTAGCCGAACTGTCAGGCGTCAGTTTGCCTTGGGTTCAACTGCAGCCCGACCCTTCTTTCTCCCCTTGGACTTCTCGGCTTCCAAGATCTTCTTGAGCTCCTTGACATTTGTCCTGAAGTACACTAGGTCGGAATGAAACAACGCCACTCCTTTTCTCAATCTCGAAGATTCATGAGAGAACTGTTCAGAACCTAACAGCTGCTCCAGAGATTCAAGATGTTTCATCAACGGTTCAATTCTCAGCTCCGTCCAATCTGTTTTGGAGCCAAGGCCGGCGAAATCCTCCCTCAGTTTCTCAAGAGTTTTCCTCAGCGCAGGTAGTTCCGCCTTGTACACCCTATCCACCATAGCTAGGACGCGCGATACCAGCTCTAGTTATCCCTTGCTCATTGTTTCGTCAGCAAGAATCACGCACCGAATGGTTTGTCGGGCTTTCGCCGAAGCTTCCGACCTGGCGCGGTTTCGAGCAGCCAGCAAGCGAAGTCTTATTACCCGAACACCCAGTAGTGTCTACATCTCGTTGATCGACTACGACAAAGTTGCGGCGGACTACGCTAGGCTCAGGCAGGTCCATCCCGGAGTTCTGGGCGGGCTCTTGACGGAGGGTGGCCTAAAGAGGGCATCAAGGGTTCTTGAAGTGGGCTGCGGCACTGGCAACTACATTGGCGCCATAGCCCAACAGGTAGGTTGCAGAAGCTACGGCATCGATCCATCGGAGAGGATGTTGGGCGAGGCCCGTGAGAAGGTCGGGGTCAGGGTTCGGCTTGGGAGGGGAGAGAAGCTCGAGTTCAGGTCGACCTTCTTCGACCTGGTCTTCACGGTGGATGTAGTTCACCATCTCAGCGACCGAATGGCGTACTTCCGGGAGGCCTACCGCGTGACGAAGCCCAGTGGCAAGATTTGCACCGTCACCGACTCCGAGTGGATCATACGCCATCGCAGGCCCCTTTCTTTCTACTTCCCCGAGACGGTGGAGAGGGAGCTGGCGAGATATCCTTCGATTTCTGAACTGAAGGTGCTCATGGAGAAGAGTGGGTTCGTGAGGATTGCCGAGAACATGGTGAAGTTCCCGTACGACCTGACCGACATTGAACCCTACCGCAATAAGGTCTTTTCAGCGCTGCAGCTCATTCCTGAGGAGGCCTTCCAGGAAGGGATCGCTCGCATGGAGAGGGACCTAAAAGATGGCCCGATTAGGTGTGTGTCTCGATACACGCTCCTCTGGGGTTCAAGACTGTAGGCTTTGGCGGTCTGTGGCGCTCATCTCGTGCCATATAGTCGTCTGGTAGGCTTCTAGAGGGGCCCGAGCTTGCAGCCGCGCGGGGATTGTCGAGCTGCCGACCTCTGCAAGACAAGGAATTAATACTTGGACGAGCTACTGGAGGATCGTGAAGCAGCTTACTCGCAGGCAGGCGATCATCCTCGGCTGCTGGTGCGTAGGCGTGGCCCTTTGCGCATTGGGCGTCGTGCTTTGGGTCCTGACATTCCTCCAGTGGCTGTCACCGGCTGGGAGTTTCAGCTGGATCCCCGACAGCCGGTTGGCCATTCTAGTGACGGATAGTGGGATCATCTTCGTCATAGCGTTTCTCTACCTGCAGAGGGGCAGCAAGCCACTTATCGAGCTCTTCCATCGCCCGAACATATGAAATAGCGTGAGATCATCGTTACAAACCATCCTCTTCATAGGCTGGCATTGTGAGAAATCGGATAGATCTATCTTCGAACTTGCCCAGCCTGAAGCCGAGTTATCTTAGCCAGGGCGCGGAGCGCCCCACATCTCCGATTCAATAGATTCTCTAGTGCGTCAGCCCTATCGCCACGGAGCTACGACGTGGGTCGGCTCGATCTTGATGAGGACACGTCTCTGCGGCTGGCGCTTCTGGTACTTGTCTTGTCCTAAGTACTTCTTCGCCATCTTGTCGATGTGCTCCTCCGCCCCCGTGAACGTCACTTCGCGCACGAGCCCACGTATGACAGCCAAGTTATAGGGATTTGTCGGGTCGCATACGTCGAGGGCCACCTTCGGATTCCTGACCGCGTTCCTGTGCTTCTGGCTTCCCTCGAAGGTGTTGATGAGCACGAGGTCCCCTTCATGGTCAACCCAAGTCTGAGTGACATGGGGGGATCCATCTGGCATCAGGGTGGCGAAGTTCGCGAAACTTTTCCCTTCGATTAGCTTCTTCACGGAGTCCGGGAGAGGTTTCATTTCGTTCGATATACGCTGGCTGAGGTTTGTAAACATATCTCGGCTTGTAGGCGCAGGCCTTGAGGCCAGCAGCTGGAATGAAGTCCACGGCTGGTCTAGCTTATCCCTGGCTGTTGCGTCCAGCTAATCTCCGATATCTCCAGACGGCAACGGTCAGCAACGCGGCAGGGCCGAGGGCGAGCAGCCCTAGGAGTGGACTTAGCCCGGCGGCGCCGCTTGGTTCCGTGGCCATCGGTTGCAGATTTCTGGTCACCGAGTCTGCCGATGGCCCCGACGTGGGTTCCGTGCTGGGCAGGGTAGATGGGGGCGTCGTGACCATCTGGACAGCTTGCGTCGTCGTCTGGGGGCCAGCAGTTGGATCCACGAAGGGCGAGACTACCCACCGTGGATCGAAGGGGTGAATGAGGATCTGGACGACGTCACCGGGTATCAGGATGTCCAAGTTCTCCCTCAAGTAGTCCAGCTGCCCGTCGACGTCCGACAGGAACGAGTACTCAGTCGGCGCGAAGGCCGTGAACGGAAGATACTCGGCTGAGACCACTCCAAAGGGTGTCAAGTTCTCCTCTCGCTCGAAGTCGCCGCTTTCGTAGAGGTAGTTGTAGGTTCCCCCATGTGCAGAAACCGTTTCGATGTCGAAGTACTGTCTCAGGAAGGCGATGTTCTGGCCGAAGAGCTCCCTCGCCATGTCGACGTCGGCGGGCCTGGTGAAGCCATCGGTTGTCTCGTCCATGACATCGTAATGATATCCAATCTCCATGCTCCCATGCTCCACGAACCACTGCCACATCGTGGCGACGTCTTGGATCAGGTACTCGGGGGGCGCGGAGGGGATCAGGTCCGAGTAAACCCTCAGGTAGTTGGTGCTCCTAAAGCCCATCCTGTAGTCCATCTGCACCATATCCAGGCCGTCCGCATAGTCTACATCGTGCCTGAACAGGATGTTGATCTTGTCGGGGTCGTAGGCGCTGTCGTATTCCTTGACCGTGTGCACGTCGTAAACGTCTCGGTCTGAGATGAGGTCAAGGAAGTCCGAGTAGAGCGGGAGGTCAGCGGAATCGAGGGGGGACTGGCTAAGGTGATCTGATTGGACGGGCGCAACGCGTATCATATCCAAGTCTGATTCCTTGCCAACGCTCCGAGGCGCTGGAGAACGAGGCTGTTGATGGAAGGGCCTCAACGAACTTCGACCAACGGACCTGTAGCGCTCTCCGCCCGTTATTTTGCTTTCGGGGACAGACCAGCTTCTGTCAGGGCCTGGGAAGAGTGTCAGAGAAAGGCGACTTCGATGTACCTCGACTAAAAGCATATCTACCCATCGGCGCGTGGAAAGCTCGTGCCTAAGCTGAGGGTGGGGTACTGGGCGGCAGCCGAGCAGCACAACCCTGACATCCTCATCCAATACGCAAGGGAGGCCGAAGTCGTCGGTTTCGACATCATCGCCGTCAGCGACCACTTCGCTCCTTGGCGGGATTCGGACGGCCAGGCCGTCTTTCCGTGGGTTTGGATGGCGGCCGCCGCGAGCCAGACTCGAAGCACCGAGCTGGGGACGGCAGTGACTACGCCTACGGACCGCTACCACCCCGCCATCGTGGCCCAGGCCTTCGCCACCCTTGACTACCTCTTCCCGGGGAGGATCTTCATCACCCTAGGCACGGGGCACAAGATGAACGAAGTCCCTCTCGGCTTCGCATGGCCCAAGGCCAGCCAAAGGATAGCCCGGCTGGAGGAGGCCCTTGAGGTGATTCAGCTCCTCTGGAAGGGCGACTTCGTCAACTACGACGGGAAGTACTTCAAGCTGATCAACGCCAAGCTCTATACCCCGCCGAAGAAGAAGATCCCCGTCTACCTAGCGACGGCCAACGAGAAGGTCGCAGCCATGGCGGGGCGGCTGGGCGACGGCATCCTCACCAACCCAAGAGGACTGGAGAATCATATCTCCATACTCAAGTCGATGCAGGACGCGGCCCTAAAGGCCGGCAAGGACCCCTCGAAGCTGGGCACCTGCTTGGAGTTCAAGGTCTCATACGACGTGGACTACGACAGGGCCTTCAAGTCGGCCTCGTACTGGGCCCCCACGGCCATCCCCAAGGACATAAGGGAGGGCATCTCTGACCCGCGCCAGCTCGAAGCGAACGTGGGGCCCGAAGCCATGGACGGGATCAAGAAGACATGGCTGATCACAGACGACTCCGACGACATAATCAGGAAGCTGGGCGAGTTCCTGAAGATGGGGTTCAACCGCGTATACATTCACAGCGCCTCCCCCAACGAGCACAGGTTCCTTCACCTAGTGGGCAGGGACATCCTGCCGTGGATGAAGGAGTACTACGAGAGCCTCACCGATGTGGAGAGGATGACCCTGCCCCTGCGGACGTCTCTCGACTAGGATATTACCGACCTATGCCACCGGAGGATGTTCTCCGGGAGCTTGAGCCCCCTCTGCTCTACGCGCTCCACCAGGAAGATGGGGAGAGGGCTGAGCAGGTACGCCGCCTTCATGTAGAATGAGCTGGGCGTCCCCGCCTTCCAGTCCCCCTTTAGCAGGTATGTGTAGTCCGAGAGTGACTCGATGGTGCTGTCGGGCGTCCCAAGTATGGAGGCGATCTGCCCTCCCATCTTCTTGAAGTTCCTGCACCAGCCAGCGACTATCTCCGTCTCCCCGCTCATCGAGACCACGATGATGGTGTCACCGGCCCTCGGAGGGGGGATGTTCGAATCGCCAGAAACATAGACTAGGTCGCCGAGCGCCCTCTTCACATGCCCCACTCTTACGGCGGCCATCCTCACGACCTCCTTGCTGCTCCCCAGGCCGGCGAAGAAGCATGTGTTCCTCGCCTCCAGGGAATCTATCAGGTGCTCGAAATAGTCGGACCCCACGAAGTCATCCATCAGGGTCGAAATCTCGCCCGAAAGGTCCTTCACGATTGGGAGTATCATGGTCGCCGGGGCTTCCCTCCACATGGCCTCCACCATGCCGTGGGCTAGAAGCCCGCTCGCCAGCGAGAACATATCCTCGAGGATCCCGTAGCTCTTGAACTCCTTCGCCTCGACGAGGGTGTCCGACTCCTCCTTGCTCTTCAGCACAATGATGTTCCCATACTTTGCCGAGAGCTTGGCCATGGGGGATTCCATGTCAGATGTTATCAGGTCGATCCGGAAGTCTCTCGCCTGGCCCGTGTTCTCGAGGTAGATCCCCAGCTTCTGGGCGTCAAGGAGGGGGGTCAGCGACTTGCCGCTGCTTGAGTTGATGAGAAGGCATACCTGGCCATACTTCCTCCTGAGTATCGGCGCCGCGAGGGCCATGTCGGTGGCGGGAAACCCGATGTCTCCTCTATCTAAGACCCTCTTCCCATAGCTCATCTTGGCCAGCTCGCTGCAGGCGATGGAAATTGCTCCCTTTGACCTCCCCTCCCCGCTGGGGATGATCACGCCAGCGCTAGTCAGATCGTGATAGAAAGGCTCGACCTGCCCGACGTCCACGGCGTCCAAGTTCTCGAAGATCCGGTTGATGTAGTCGACCTTGCTCAATGAGATTCGTCTCCGGGGGATGTCGCCAACCTTATCGACGATGTCCCTTCCTCGGACGGATTATAATAGGTTACTTGGGTCGGCTTCGAATGACCCTGTTGACCTGATGGAGATGAATTGATTTGAAGCGGGCCCGGTGGGATTTGGACCCACGGCCTAACGCTTAGGAGGCGTTCGCGCTATCCATACTTCACCCCATCTTGAATGGGACTGCGCTACGGGCCCGCAACGCACGAGTCGGAGAAGCTTCTTTATTAAATGATAGGAGGCCGCCGATCCCTACACGGAGGACTTCGTCTGGACTTTTTCTTGAATCGTCGCCTGGGCGGCCGCCAGCCTGGCAACTGGAACCCTGAACGGCGAACAGCTGACGTAGTCCAGCCCCAGGGAGTAGGCTATGGCGATGGACTTAGGGTCCCCTCCATGCTCTCCGCAGATGCCCAAAGTCAGATCGGGGTTCGCCTCCCTACCATCCTTCACAGCGATGCCCATGAGCCGCGCCACGCCGTCGGGGTCCAGAGACTCGAACGGATTGGCTGGGAGGATCTTCTCGCTGAGGTACAGAGGCATGAACTTCCCCTCCACATCGTCCCTGCTGAAGGCGAAGGTGGCCTGGGTGAGGTCGTTTGTTCCAAACGAGAAGAAGCCGGCGTACTTCGCTATCTTCCCGGCCGTCAGCGCCGCCCTAGGGGTCTCCACCATGGTGCCTGTGCGGTAGTTGATCTTGACCCCCTCCTTCTTCATGACCTCTGCTGCCGCCCCGTCGACGATCTCCTTGGCGATTCGCAGCTCCTCCGCCTCGGCGACCTGCGGTATCATTACTTCCGGCTCCACGTCGACCTTCGCCTTGACGAGCTCAGCCGCCGCTTCGAAGATGGCCCTGACCTGCATCTGGTAGATCTCAGGGAACGAAATGGCCACCCTAACCCCCCTGTGGCCCAGCATCGGGTTGTGCTCCTGGAGCTGGGTCACCCTCTTGAGCATCCTCTCCTTCGCGGGCAGCTCGGGCGAGCCAGGGTTCGACATCCTCATCTGCATGACTTCGGGGAGGAGCTCCTCATACTTCGGCAGGAACTCATGCAGGGGGAGGTCCATGAGCCTGATTGTGACCGGGAGGCCCTCCATAACCTTGAGTATCTCCTTGAAGTCCCCCTTCTGAAGGGGCTTCAGCTTGTCCAGGAACGCCTGCCTCTCCTCCTTGCTGTCGGCGAGTATCATGGACTGCACCAGCGGAAGCCTTTCCGGAGCGTTGAACATGCGTTCGGTCCTCGTCAACCCTATCCCCTCGGCCCCGTTCTTCCTCGCGGCGATCGCCATGGTGGGGGTGTCGGCGTTTGCCCTTACCTTCAGCTTCCGAATCGAGTCCGCCCACGAAAGCAGCTTATGGACCGACGGAGTCAGCTCCGGGTCGACCACGGGGACCGTCCCCATGAAGACCAGGCCGCTTCCGCCGTCCATGGTGATGACGTCGCCCTTCTTGACACGCTGCCCCCTCGACGTGAACGTCTCCTTCTCCAAGTCGATCTTGATTTCTTCGGCACCGGCGATGCAGGGCTTGCCCATGCCCCTCGAAACTACGGCGGCATGGCTCGTCTTCCCGCCCCTGCTGGTCAGCACGCCCTCTGAAGCCACCATCCCCGCTATGTCCTCGGGAGCGGTCTCGGGCCGGACGAGGATCACGGCCTCTCCCCTTTCCTTCGCCTTTATGGCCTCCTCGACCATGAACACCACCTTGCCCGAAGCTGCCCCCGGCGAGGCGGCCAGCCCCTGGCCTATCGGCTTCCCCTTGAAGTTGGGGTCTATCTGCTTGTGGAGGAGCTGCTCGAACTGGGCGGGGTCAATCCTCCCGATGCCTTCCTCCTTAGAGATGAGCCCCTCTTCGACCATGTCGGTGGCCACCTGGACGGCTGCCTGCGCGGTCCTCTTGCCGGTCCTGGTCTGGAGCATGTAGAGCTTACCCCTCTCTATGGTGAACTCGATGTCCTGCATGTCCTTGAAGTAGTCCTCCAGCCTGCGTGCTATGTCCACGAGCTCGGAGAACGCCTGAGGAAGGCTGTCCTTCAGCGTGTCTATGGGCTGGGGCGTCCTGATCCCCGCCACCACATCCTCACCCTGGGCCTTCACCAGGTACTCGCCGTAAATCCTGTTCTCCCCGGTGGACGGATTGCGAGTGAACGCAACCCCCGTCGCCGACCTGTCGTCCATGTTACCATAGACCATGACGACTATGTTGACGGCCGTCCCCAGCTCCTCGGAGATCTTGTATATCTTCCTGTACTCCGCGGCCCTGGGGTTATACCACGAATCGAACACCGCCGCCACCGACATGAACAATTGCTCGACGGGCGCTTGGGGGACCTCCCTCCCCGACCTGACCTTTATCAATGCCTTGAACTGCTGGCAGACCTCCTTCCATGAGTCCGCCGGGACTTCTATGTCTGTTCCGACACCTGCTTTAACCTTGGCCTCCTCGATCATCTTCTCGAACTCCTCTCCAGGGACCTTGAGGACTATCTTTCCGAAGAGCTGAAGGAAGCGCCTATACGTATCATAGGCGAATCGCGGGTCGCCCGTTATCTTTGCCAGGTCTTCCGCGGTCTTGTCGCTCATGCCCAAGTTGAGGATCGTGTCCATCATGCCAGGCATCGAAAAGGGCGCCCCTGACCTCACGGAGACGAGCAGAGGGTCCTTCGGATCACCAAACCTCTTCCCAGTGAGTTTCTCGAGCTCCCTGACCTTCTCGTTCACCTTGGCCTCGAAGCCTTGAGGGAACTTCCTCCCAGCGCTGAAGTATTCCTTGCACATCCCGGTGGTGATTACGATGCCGGGTGGGACGGGCAGACCCAGCTTGGTCATCTCGACTAGTCCGAAGCCCTTTCCTCCCAGCTCGAACTTGGACATCCCCAGCGTCGAGGCTTCTCTGAACGAATAGACCTGCAGGGAATCCGCTTTCAAGGTTACACCCTACGGGGGAGTTTACAGACTTGGCTTAAAGATTTCGGCGTCTGTTCCGTCGAGACCTTACCCTAAGGCCTGTCTCTGCTCTTCTATTCGACCGCTAGCATGGTGAGGGTCGAGCGCACCTTGTTTAGGCGCCTTACCTTCCATGTTATGAGCTCCTTCAGCTTCTCCGCCGTGCTGGCCTCAATCTTGACCACGGTGTCATAGACCCCATAAACACGATAGGCCTCCCTGACCTCCGGGATGGTCTTGAGGGACTGCAAAACCTCGTCCTCGCCCCCCGGCTCAACATTCAGTAGCACGAAAGCTATTGGCATAGCAAGCGTTAATCTGACACCACGGTGATATAAGACTTGTGAGGTAATGGGTGGGTCGTCGCCTCCCTGACCCCTCGGGCATCAAAGGATGAGCTGGGAGGAGATGGCAGCTGCCATCGGAACGGCGGAGATCGAACTAGTCGAAGCAGAAGGCCCCCTGCAGAGGACGTCCGCCACTGCATCCTTCGGGGCGTCGCTGTACCGAGCGACGATCGAAGCGGCCTTCTCAAGCTCTCCCTCACCATGCTCCCCCCGGAGGAGGCCGACGGGTCCTGGGGTCTTCGCAACCTCCAGTAGGATGTCGCTCCCCCGGGCAAGGCCCGTGATTTCGCCGTTTTCGAGCACATCTCTCCCGACGACCAGCTTTGCCGTTGCGTTCAGGCGAAAATGGCGACCCACCTTCAGGAGGTCGATGTCATTCTGGTCCGGATGATCTTGATGCTGGAACAGATCCTTGAGGCGACGAGCGAAGCCCTTCTCGGTCAAGAGACACCCGCCCGATGGGTTGGGATACTCCTTCCAGCCTATCGCCTTTGCCATCTGTATCTGAGCCCTCCGACTCCTTCCCTCTATGGCTAACAACTTCGTGCGATCCACCCATCCCATCTTCTCAGGGATTGTGGGCTCGAGGAGCTGGGCCGAGAGCGGCCTCAGTATCAGCCCTTCGAGCCCTGACTCCTTTTCGATCACCCGCAACGCCTGGCGATTCTGGCTCATGGGCCTCTGGCCAACCACCTCTCCTGTGACGATGAAATCGGCACCCACCTCCTTCATCATCTCACGTGCCCTGCTGTACATCATCACCCGGCAGTCGACGCATGGGTTCATCGCGCTCCCGTAACCGTGGCGCGGGGCCTTCACGATCTCTAGGTACTCCTCCCCCAGGCTCACGGGCTTCCATTCGACCCCATACTTCAGGGTGGTGTCGCCGATCTTCCCGCCACAGGCGCCGCTCCCACAGTCGAAGTTGCAGAAGGGGGTCTTGAAGCTCACCGCGACCACCTCCACGCCCATCTCCTTCATCATAGACATGGCTAGGGTACTGTCGAGGCCGCCCGAAAGCAGCACCATCGCCTTGGGTTTCTGGCCATCGAGTCCGGGCATGCGACGCCAATCACTCCGGTGGAGCCGATTTAAGCGTTCGGCGCTTGTACGGAGGGTTACGCTTTTAAGCCCGCCAGTCGTCCGGTAGCCCTACATAGGTATGCTCTCCGGCGACGTCGAAGGTTCCGCTGGGCCTAAGGTCTCCGTCATCGTACCTGTTCTGAGATGGTCAAGGACGTTGGAGGATACCCTGCGGAAGCTGACGGCTGACCGCTACCCCAAGAGGGAGATCATGGTGGCCATCGACGAGCCATCGCCCTCTTCGATGGATCTGGTCCGGAGCTATGGCCGTGACGTTGAATTCAAGCTAAGCGACCGGCGCAGGGGGAAAGTGAAGGCCATCGATGACTGCGTCAGTTCGTCGACGGGGGACGTCCTCGTCTTCCTCGACGCCGACATAATGATCAAGACGGAAGAAATCATCACGAAGGTGGCTGCCGAAATTAGCGGGTACGACATGCTTGAGATGAAGAAGAGCGTCGTCCTAGAGGGCCTCCTTTCCAACGTCATCTACTACGAGTACGTCGGGTTCAATGCCGCCAACTGGATCATGGCGAGGAGGATGAAGAAGACCCTGGGCGTCAACGGCGCTGGCTTCGCCATAACGAGGGAGGCCTACGAAAGGATTGGCGGATTCAGGACCGTGGTCTCAGAGGACCTGGACCTGGGCCTGCGAGCCTACCTCAAGGACCTCAACTTCAAGTATGCAGAGGACATCAGGGTCGACACCTTCTCCCCCTCCACCATTAGGGCCTGGTGGGCCCAGCGCAAGAGATGGTCCTACGGAACGGCCCTGTGGTTCCATGACAACTACAGGCCCCTCTTCTCGGCTCTCAAGAAGCACCCAGGGATCTTCGGCACGGCGCTCATGATGATCTTCCCCACGGTCCTCAGCGCCATCTTCAGCCTGACATTCAAGAACGTGGCCACCTGGGACATCTTCGCACTTCTCGTCCTTTCGCTCTCATCGAGGTCCTTCCCCATCCTCCTCCCAGCATTCATCCCCTACAGCGCCCTCCCCAACCTGTTCAACGTCGGGCTGGCCCTGCTGGTGGGCCTCGTGGGGTATTCGGCCGTGTATTTCGCCTTTGCCAGACGGCTCGGCTACAGATTCAGGCCCCTTTACTTCATCATCTACTACGTCATCTATTCTCCCGTGTGGCTGGCAGCCATGGTCTGGGGGCTCCTCACCGTCTTCGTCCGAAAGGAGACGGTCGACATAGACTGGAAGGTCTAGCTGCCCTACTCCTTCACGATGCCCCTCTGCGTGATCCTGTAGGGGTCGAGGACCTTGGCGATTTCTTCGTCGGTCATCAGCTTCTTCTCCTTGATGACCTGCCGGACTGAAACTCCCCGCTTCATGGCCTCCTTGACTATCTCGGCCGTCCTGTCGAACCCCAGGTAGGGGTTCAGCGCCAGGGCTATCCCCGAGCTCGCCTCGACGAGACGTCTCTCCTTCTCCACATCGACGGCCATCCCAACGAGCAGCTTCTCCCTCAGCATCTTGAGGCCAGCCCTCATTATCTCTAGAGACATGGTGAGCTCGTAGGCGATCAACGGCATCATCACGTTGAGCTCCATCTGACCAGCGTGCGCCGCCTCCTCGACCGACCTCTCGGCTCCCATCACGTGGAAGCAGATCATGTTCATGCATTCGGCGATCACGGGGTTCACCTTCCCCGGCATTATGGAGGAGCCGGGCTGAACCGCGGGCAGCGTGATCTCTCCCAGGCCGGTGACAGGGCCCGAGTTCATGAGGCGAAGGTCGTTGCAGATCTTAGAGACATCGACGGCCAGGGCCTTGAGAGATGACGCAGCCCATAGCAGGTCGGTCATCGAATGAGTGACGTCGATGAAGGAGGCGGGGGTCCTGAACCGAAATCCGGTCTTCGATGAAAGGAAGAGCAGCGCTTCTTCGACGTACTTCGGCTCTGCGTTGACCCCTGTCCCGACCGCCGAGCCGCCCAAGTTGAGCTCGGTCAGCATCTCTCCCGCCTCTCGCAACCTCTCGCCGTCCTTCGAAAGGGTCCGCCTCCATCCTTCAAACACCTGGCCGTAGCGAACGGGAGCGGCATCCATAAGATGGGTGCGTCCCGGCTTCACGTCTGAATCGAACCTTTTGGCCAGGTCTCGTAGCGAAGCCAAGAGGGCGTCCAGCTCAGAGGTAAGTTCCCTCATCAAGAGGAGGGTGGTGACCCTGATGACCGTCGGGATGAAGTCGTTTGTGGACTGCCCCATGTTTACGTCATCGTTTGGGTGTACTATCGTGTACTGGCCCTTCTCGCCCCCCAGAAGCTCGATGGCCCGGTTTGCGATGACCTCGTTGGCGTTCATGTTATGAGACGTGCCGGCGCCGGCCTGGAAGACGTCCAGCACGAACTGGTCGAGAAGCTTCCCCGAGTAGACCTCCTCTGCGGCCCTGCAGATCGCGTCGCCCTTCTTCTTGTCAAGGGTTCCCGCCTTCATGTTCCCCACGGCCGCGGCCCACTTCACCAATGCGGAGGTGCGTATGAACAGCGGGTGAGCCCTCAGCCCGCTGATCCTGAAGTTGTCAACGGCCCGAGCGGTCTGCACGCCGTAGTAGGCGTCAGAGGGCACGTTCACAGGGCCCAGATAGTCCTTCTCGACCCTGAACTGGACTCCCAACTCAATCTCACTCTCACGACTTGGCCGTTCTGCTTCTCTTAAACTAACCGCCTGAAGCGCCCTATTCGTCCACCCAACGGGCCACCATCGCCTCGCCCGCAACCTGCAAGGCCCCTTCGAAGCGCGTCTCGACGCTAGGTTTAAATCTGGCACGTCCTCGCTCGGCTAGGGGTGGCTAGGTTGGACTATAGCCTGTTGAGACTTAGGTTGACGATGCTCGGAACGGTCACGCTCGTCATAGGGGCAACGACCCTCTTCCTGGCTATCGTGCTGGCGTATCTTCAGATCTTCGACATCGTGACGATGCTGGTCCTCGTGGTCGCATTTAGCCTGATTCAGTGGCTCATCGCGCCCTATCTCGTGAACATGATGTACAGGGTCAAGGAGGTCCCCCAGGGCCAGCTTACAAGCGTTCATAGCATCCTCGAAAGCGTCGCCCAGAAGGCTGGCCTGAAGGTCCCCAAGCTCATGCTTTCTCCTCTGCCAGCCCCCAACGCCTTCGCCTACGGATCTCCACTTACGGGAAGCAGGGTCTGCGTAACTCAGGGGCTCCTCAACCTCCTTGAGCCTGGCGAGGTCGAAGCCGTCCTTGGCCATGAATTGGGCCATCTGCGCCACAGGGACGTCCAAATAATGATGTTTGTGTCCGTCCTCCCCGCCATCTTCTACTACATCGGCTGGTCAATGATGTGGAGCAACCTCACCGGCAATTCTCGGACCAACAACGGGGGCTCCGCGGCCGCCATCGGCGCCTTGGCCCTAGCGGCCTACTTCATCCTGAACATCCTCGTCCTCGGCCTCAGCCGGGAGAGGGAGCTCTTCGCGGACAGGCACGGAGCGGAGGTGGTCGACGACGGCGCCGACAAGCTCTCGTCAGCTCTGGCTAAGCTCGACATTTACGGCAGGCGGGGGGCAACGTCCCGCGCTTCGCGCTCCCCCCAGACCATGGGCTTCAAGAGCCTCCTGATAGTGGACCCCGACACCGCTGGGAGAGGGCAGACCCAGTTCGCCCACAACGAGCAGGAGCTCATCGAACAGGTGGCCAACAGGAAGATATCGGGAACTGAGAAGGTGTTCGAGCTCTTCTCCACCCACCCGAACATCGTGAAGAGGATCCGAATCCTGCAGGCGATGAAGCCAAGGATTCGGGCCACGCCTTAGGCGATACACATCCTTTCATCTCCATGTATCAATCGTGAGATCTAGCTATGATGGCGCTCGGTTAGAAGTCGACAGATGACGTAGCTTACGCTATGGCGAAGGAGAACCAAAAATCGCGGCCTCTACATTCCCGGCGGCGGGGCGCCGCCTTCCTTGCCCATTCCCTTGGAGGCTATGACGTCGTCTATCCTCATTATCATGATCGAAGCTTCGGTGGCGGACTTGATGATCTGAGACTTGACCACGGCGGGTTCGAACACCTGCTCCTTCTCCATGTCCCCGACCTTGCCGTCGGTGACCGCTATTCCGGCCCATGTCTTGTTCTTGGA
>Ga0187771_10000235_pt1 | contig 31590 bp, 29 predicted proteins | sample 0116_SJ02_MP15_1_FD_133139 | JGI IMG/M metagenome (GOLD analysis project Ga0187771, IMG submission 133139) | Tropical peat soil microbial communities from peatlands in Department of Meta, Colombia - 0116_SJ02_MP15_10_MG | ecosystem: Environmental > Terrestrial > Soil > Wetlands > Peat | place...
AAGGCCGAGAAGGTGACTGCCGCGGCGACGGTAAGGAAAGACATAGAGTAAAGCAGGCGGCTGACTTTGTCATCTTCATGGTCGGAACTCGCTACGACATCTTCGAGGATGGACTTCGCCAAGTCAGCCTTTCTCTGGAGCTCCTCGACGTTCGCTGTGGACAATCAATGGTCGTTGAAAGAGCGAATAATTAAGCTCCGCCTTGCTTACAGCCACAACAATCATTCGGCGAGCAAAATGACACCGGCACCCTTCTCTCTTGATGGCATTATGGAGGAAGAGAAGGACTCAGAACGAATCCTGACCTCGTCGAAATAGCCGAGTCTAGGTTAAAGGTCGAGGAGATCTCTCCCCAGGAGACTCTGGGGGGGACACAGATGCAGTGTCTGCCGTCAAATCAAGCCTGCTCGTGGTTGAAAGGGACACCGTGGAGCGGTAGTAAAGTAGCGAGGCGATGAACATCCCAGCCGTGATCGATACCTCACCTGTGTTGAGCACCAGGAAAGAAATTGCCAGCATCCCTGTAAAGAGGCCGAACCACTTTGAGTAGTTCCTGATGGCCCGGTCAGAGACACGGAAACTGGTCGCCGCGAGTGCGAGCGCGAAAAAAGCAAGGGGGGCGGGCCACAGAACAAAGAAGAGGTCCGATAGGATCCCCGTACTAGGCCCGAACAGGCTCCCGAACATTCCTACGGCTGACGTGATCCATACGAACCAGCGTACCTTCCCATAGGCAAGGGTATCCCTGTGGAAGAAGTCCATCTCCCGAACAACCATGATAGTCCGGTCGCAGAAGACGAAGGCGACGAGATTGAAGGCGACGACAAAGATTGCTGCCGTGATGACTTCCCAGTTGGGGGAGCCCGCTCCATAGTTGAAAGGGAGAATGGCGAAGACGAAAGGGATGAAAAGTATGGCGAAGACGAAAGCCCAGAGGGCTCTGCTTCGATAGACCGACCCCACCAGGGCCTTCCTCATTCTGAAAGCCCGGTAGCCGGCAAGGGCGTACACGCACGAGGTCACCAGGAGGAGCACGGCCAGTATTATCGGGTCATCTGACATGCGGGACGACCTCCATCCCTGAGTTCGTCACGGAGAATCGGAAGTATCCATGAAATGGGGGCAGGCCGAGCATCTTCTTGACCCTGAAGAGCGGGGTGATGGAGAGTCCTTCTTCGTACAAGCGCATCTCGATTACCCCATCGAAGAGCTGTTCCATGGTAGTCAATGTGTTCGGCGGGTGCATTCCGTCCTCCGCGAGCGCAAACGCGACCGTGTCCTGCTGCTTCAAATCCTGGAGAAGCTGAGACCAGTAGGAATACATCGCCTCAACCGGATTCAGCACCAACAGGGGAGACAGGATGTCTGTCGCAACTCGGATTCTTCTCTCCTTGTTGCGATGGACGGCCTCCTTGATGTTGAAGGATATGGAGGTCGCGTCCTTCAGGTCGAGTTTGGTGGGGGAACCTGAGGATGCTATCCATTCCGGAACTCTTTCGTTGCTGACCCCCACGCCCTTCATGTCCCTCAGGACATCGGATACAGGGCGGTGGGTTGCGTAAAGGCAGTAGTCTCCTTGAACTAGACCGCTTCGGACGAACCAATACCCAAGGACCTCCTTTCCTATCCCTGGCGGCCCTACAACCAGTATCGATGACCTATCCGGGTAGCCGTCTTCGCCAAGCAGATGGTCCAGGGATGGAACCCCTGTTGAGACCAAACGCGCCAAGTTGGTGCCATAATCGAGTTAAAGTTATGCGATTCACTGGGCGGGGGTCCGAAGGCGCCCGGTTAGCCCCAGAGCGGAGTGCATGATCCATGCAGATCCTCCCAGGGCTGGGATTCGGAACGGCCCAGGATGGTCTCTGATTGGCGAATAGGGCCTCGTTGACGAGCGCCGAATCCTGACTGCAGGAGGATGTCAGCCTATGCCTCGACGGTTGGGACGTCGCCGTTCGCGACCCTTAGCCTGTTTACTTCGCTCAGCTCGAATGGAAAGACCACCCACCTGTCCACCACCTCGAGGAAGTAATCGGGCTCGGACCTCGTCCAGGGTTTCTTGAAAAGGACTGCCACCTCGAGGAGTTTGGGGCCCAGCGCCTTGAGATACTCTTTCACAACATCCATTGTGTCTCCCTGGTCGACGAGGTCGTCAACGATGAGCACATTCCTCCCCCCGATTTCCTCGGTGAGGGTCGAGAGGATCTTGGGGACCCCTCTTTCCCCGATTCCGACGTACGATTTCACGTTGATGAAGTCGATTCTGACATCGAGGTGGTCTGCGACCACCATTGCGACGGGCATGCCCCCGCGGGCGATCCCTATGACCAAGTCGTACCGCCTGCCGCTGGAGCGCACCTTTTCTGCGAGTGCCTCAGCCAGATTCCCGTATTCTGGCCAGCTCACGTACTTGTACTCGGTCAATGGAGTCTCCGAAGTCTTTCCGTACATAACCGTTCGACCGCTCGTTCACATCCAAGTGCAAAATGAACTCGTTTGTGCATCGATGGGCGGATTATGCGCGTGGATTGCGAGTGATGATTAGGGAGAAGCGCCATGAATAGGAGTTATAGGCTGGAATTCAGAGAGGTTGTCCCAGTTTCTTGTCAGAAAAGCTAGTTGTGATTGCGCTCGGAGGGAACGCCCTGCTTCAGAGGACTCAGAAGGGGACCTTCGAGGACCAGTACGGCAACGTGGAGAAGACTGCCAAGAAGATAGCGGACCTCATTGAGCAGGGGTACAGGATCGTACTGACCCACGGCAACGGGCCTCAGGTTGGTGCGACGCTGCTCAGGCACGACGCGGCGAAGAACATGGTGCCCCCCTTTCCGCTTGACGCCTGCGGCGCGGAGACTCAGGGTTTCATAGGGTACATGATCCAGCAGGCTCTGAGGAACGAACTCAAAACCCGGGGGATCGACAAGTACGTCGTAACTGTAGTCACGAGGGTGACTGTGGACAAGCACGACCCTGCCTTCGAGCATCCCACCAAGCCGGTCGGACCCTTCTACAGCAAGCAGGACGCCGACGACCTGGCGAAGCGCATGCCGGGAATCACAATCAAGGAGGACGCGGGCCGGGGGTACAGGAGGGTGGTTCCTTCGCCGGACCCGAAGATAATCGCCGAGAGGTCGGCTATCAGAACGCTGGTAGACGCGGGATTTGTGGTCGTCTCCACGGGGGGAGGGGGCATTCCCATCGTCGAGGAGGGGACGAGGGCGAGAGGCGTCGAGGCGGTAATCGACAAAGACCTTGCAGGTCAGCGGCTGGCGACTCTGATAGGCGCCAACATGTTCGTGATACTGACAGACGTTGACGGTGCCTACGTCCACTATGGGACACCGAAACAGGAGCTCCTCACGGAGGTGACAACCGGGAAGCTGCAGAACTACTTTGACGAGGGCCAGTTCAAGGAGGGGAGCATGGCCCCAAAGGTGATGGCCGCGATAAGGTTCGTCGAAAGCGGAGGGGAGCAGGCAATAATCGCAGAGCTCAGCAAGCTGACCGAGGCCTTGGAGGGCAAGGCAGGAACCCACGTGGTCGGCCCGAGGGCTTGATACTGCCCCTTGCCAAAGACTAGATCCATCCTCATCGAGGACGCCATAGTAGTCACCATGGACCCTCGCCGGAGGGTAATCGAAGGGGGCTCGATTCTAGTCGAAGAGGGTAGGATTGCCGAGGTGAGGGGCCCGTGGGACAGGCCAACGGGGAGGGCTGAGCTGAGGGTCTCGGCGAAGGGGAAGGCGGTGATACCCGGGCTCATCGACACCCACCTTCACTTGGCGCAGAGCCTGCTGAGGGGATGCGCCGACGACCTTTCGTTGGTGGAGTGGCTCAGGGAAAGGGTATGGCCCGTCCAGGCGGCCTTCACCCGTGAAGATGGGAGGTTGAGCGCGGAACTATCAATGCTTGAGATGGTCAAGAGCGGAACCACCGCATTCGTGGGGGTCGACGTTGTATCCCGCTACGGATTTGACGGCATAGCGAAGTCGGTGGCCAAGGCAGGGATGAGGGGCGCGCTGGCCAAGACAATCATGGATAGCCCTGGCTACGGTAGGAAGGGGACCATCATGCCCCAGGGGCTTGTGGAGGAGAAGGATGCCTGCGTCAGAGAGGCGAAGGTGATGGCAAGGAGGTGGAACGGGATCAAGGGTGGCCTTGTCAGAGTCTGGGTTGCACCGAGGTCTCTCGGAGGGTGCACCAGGGAGCTCTACGAGGAGGTCGCCGAACTGGCGAGGGAGCAGAAGACGAGGGTGACCATGCACTTGGCAGAGGTGAGAGAGGACGTCAGCTACGCCAAGCAGAACTTCGGACTGACTCCCTTCGAGTTCATCGAGAAGGTTGGGCTGGCCGGCCCTCGGTCTCTCTTCGCTCATATGGTGTGGCTCACTGACGCGGACATCAAGGAGGTGGCGAAGACAAAGTCGAACGTCGCCCACTGCCCGTCATCCAATCTCAAACTCGCCTCAGGGATCCCGAAGGTCCCGGAGATGCTGTCGGCAGGGGCTAACGTAGGGCTGGGGTGCGACGGCGCACCCTGCAACAACTCCTACGACATGATCAGGGAGATGAAGCTCGCAGCCATCATACAGAAGGGGCGCCTCCTCGACCCTCTGGCCATGCCTGCCACGACCGTCCTCGAGATGGCCACCGTCAGGGGAGCCCGTGCCATGGGAATGGAGTCCGAAGTGGGGTCCATCCAGGAAGGGATGAAGGCTGACTTGGTACTTATCGACCTGAAGAAGCCGCACCTCACCCCCTACAGAGACATCGTATCGAACGTGGTCTACTCGGCCATGGGGAGCGACGTCGACAGCGTGATGGTCGACGGGAGGTTCATACTTCGGGAAGGGAAGGCGCTCACCCTCGACGAGAAGAAGATAGTGGGGGAGGCACAGTCGCGTCAGGACGAACTTCTCGCCAGGTCGGGAGTCAGGACATAGGAGATCCGGGCCGTGGATCTCCTAGTGAAGAACGCCAGAATAGTGACCGGCTCGGAGTCGTTCGAGTCGAACATAGGGATTGAATCTGGGAAGATCGCATCCATCTCACCGACAATCCAGCCGTCAGGGGCAAGGGTGTTCGACGCGAGGGGGAAGATCGTAATCCCCGGAGCGATAGACGCCCACACGCACATGGAGCTCCCTGTTACAGGCACCTCTTCGGCGGACGACTTTTACTCTGGGACCATCGCCGCCGCTTGCGGCGGGGTCACCACTATCGTGGACTTTGTGGACACCCGGCCGAGGCAGACGCTCCTTAGGGCCCTCGCGGACTACAGGAGGAGGGCCGACAGCAGAGTGGTTGTGGACTACGGGCTCCACATGATGTTCAAGGGGCAGAACCTCCCAGAAATCGACAAGATTCCGGAGGTTGTGGCGAAGGGGATCCCGAGCTTCAAGGTCTACACCGCGTACAAGAAGAGGGGGCTCATGCTCGAGGACACAGACATCTCAATGGTTATGGGGAAAGCGGCCAGGTCCGGCGGGCTGGTCGCGGTCCACGCAGAGAGTGAGCAGATAATCCAGCACCTCATCAAGGAGAACCTGGCCGCCGGGAACATGGGCGCCATCTTTCATGCCGCGAGCAGGCCAGCCGCGGCCGAGGCGGAGGCTATCTCCAGGGTTACAGCCCTGGCCAGGTCCGCCGCAGCCAGGATCTACATCGTCCACCTCTCGAGCAGAGCGGGAAGGGAAGAGGTCGAGAGGGCAAGGCGCGAGGGGACTGACGTATTCGCGGAGACCTGCCCGCATTATCTCGTCCTCACGGAAGACGTTTACAAACGGAAGGATGGTCGGAACTTCGTCATGTCCCCAGCACTGAAGAAGGCAGAGGACCGCGAAGCGCTGTGGGAGGGGCTCGGTCCCGGAGGGGTCATTGAGACGGTTGGGAGCGACCACTGCCCGTTCCCCAGCTCACAGAAGGACTGGGGGAAGGATGATTTCACCAAGATTCCCAATGGGGTCCCAGGCACAGAGGCGATAGTCCCCATCCTCTACTCCGAGGGGGTGAGAAAGGGAAGGATCTCGATGTTCGACCTGGTCAGGGTCACTTCGGGGGCGCCCTCGATGAGGTTCGGCCTCGCACCTGGGAAGGGGTCCATCTCGGTAGGCTCAGACGCGGACCTCGTGGTCATCGACCCCGAAAAGCGCGTGAGGATGACCGTCGACGTGATGCATTCCAGGATCGACTACAGCATATACGACGACGTGACGACAGAAGGGTACCCCGTCCTTACCGTAAGCCGAGGGGAGGTGGTGATGGAGGATGGTGAGTTCGTGGGAAGCAAGGGGCGGGGAAGGTTCATCCCGCGGCGGGCCGCAGCGTGACCTGGTCTGCCGGTCCGCCTACTCGCCTGAATCCGGCTTCAGGGGCTCGACCGCCTCCGACGGGGTAGAACCGAGGCGCTGCCAGAGCTTGCCCATGGCCTTCTGGACCTTTGCCTCCGCCTTCCGAACGTCCACCGTCAGCACCTTCCGGTTCCTCATGACAATCTGGCCGTCGACGACCGCGTCCCTGACATCTGGCCCTCTGACGCCGTTCACGATGTAGCCATATACCGAACCAGAATACGGCGTCGCGGCGAAGGTGGGCCTGACGATGATGATGTCTGCTCTCTTGCCGACCTCGATGGACCCCAGGTAAGAGAGGCCGTAGGCCTTGGCTGCGTTGACGGTGCACATCTCCACCATCTCCTGCGGAGAGGGCCTGTTCGGGTTCCGGCGGGCCACCCTCTGAAGCAGGAAACCGGCCCTCATGTTCTCGAACATGTCGAAGACGTATCCGTCGTTCCCCAGACCGACGTTCACCCCGCGGTCGACCATCTCGAGGAGTGGTGCCGCCCCCACGGCGTTCAGCATGTTGCTCATGGGGTTGTGGGCTACGCTGGCTTTGCTTTTCGCAATCAGGTCGATCTCCTTCTCGTCGAGATGGACGCAGTGAGCGAGGACGGCCCTGGGGGAGAGGAGCCCCCGGTCGTGCAGCCTCTCGACGCTTCTCTTGCCGTACCTCTCCATGTTGTGGTAGCCGTCGTTGGACCCCTCAGAGACGTGAATCGTCAGGGGCACCTGGTGCCTCTTGCTCGCCTCGACCCCGCGTGATATCAGGTCGTCCGAGACGGTGAAGGAGGCGTGCAGGCTGATCATCCCCATCGCTCGCCCCTTGTCCCTCCTCGCGAGGAACCTCAGGTTCTCCTTGAGCCCCCGAGCTCCCTCCCGCTCGCTTCTCCTCTCGGTCGCTTCGAAGGAAATCATGCCTCGGATGCCCACCTCGTTGGACGCCCTGGCGATGGAGTCCAGCGCACCTTCGATGCCGTTGGGGGCTGAGTAGGTGTCCGCGTAGCAGGTCGTCCCATTGGTCAGCGACTCCACCCCGGCTGCCAGGGTCGTCGCATAGGCGTCTTCGTTGGTCAGTGCCTCGTCAACGGGCCACCAGATTCGCTGCAGGATCTGGAGAAAGTCGGAGGGCGGCTTGACGTTCAGGGCCGATCCCCTCAGCGCCACGCCGTACAGGTGGGTGTGGCTGCAGATGAGTCCGGGCATGACGATGCACCCCCTAGCGTCGATCGTTTCGTCTGCGCCAAACCCCTTCGACACCTCATCCACGGGCCCCACGGCAGTGATTCTGCCTTCATCGACGCCTACGGCGGAGTCCTGAATCACCCTCCTGTTCCTGTCCATGGTGACTGCGACCCCTCCCCTTATCAGAAGTCTTGACGACAATTCACTTACGCCAGGGACTCGACGGCGTACTCGATGTTGTGGCTCAGGAGGAGAAGGAGAGGGGAGCTGCACCCCGCCGCCATGTACTCCTTGATCTTCCTCTCGCAGTCGGCAGGAGAGCCCGACGCGGTAATGAGCTGAACCACTTCGTCCGGGACTATCTCGGCAGCCTTCTCGATGCCCCCAGGTCTTGCCGGCCAGCCTCCCATCCTCTCCTGCACCTCTCTGATGAGGTCATCACTCACTCCGCTCGCCTTCGCAATGTGGGGTTGCTGACCTATCGTCATGGTGACATGGCTCTTCGCAAGCTTCACCGCCTTGTCGGCGTCCTCGTCCATGGAGCAAGCGATGAGCTGGGGGGAATCTATCTTCCTGGGATCCCGGTGCGCCTTCGCAGCGCCCTTTTTGATGCTCTCCCACGCCTTCTCGTTGTACTTCGGTGAGACCAGATAGTTCAGAAGCACGCCGTCGGCGATTTCGCCCGCTAGTTCGAGCATCTGGAAGCCGGTCCCGCCGACATAGATGGGGACCTCTCTGGGCCGGGCGCCAGTCCCGTGCAGGGTGTCGAGCTTGACCCCGTCCATCTTGACGAACTCTCCTTTGAAAGTGACCTCTTCGGCCTTGAACAGGCTCCTGATCACCTGCACGTACTCCTTCATGCACTGAAGGGGTTTGGTCCTGTCGATGCCAACCTTCTTTGCCAGCGGGTCCCACCAGGCACCTAGGCCGAGCATCGCCCTTCCCGCAGAAAGCTCGTCGAGGGTCGCCCACGTCTGGGCGATGAGCGCCGCATTTCTTGTCCAGGTGTTGATGACCCCCGCTCCCACCTTGATTCTGGTGGTGTCAGTCGCGATGGCGGTGACCGGGACGACGGCGTCCCTCGCAAGCCTCGATTCGGCTATCCAAACGGAGTCGAAACCGTGCGCCTCGGCGATCTGCGAGTACTTCACCATCTCGCGGACGTGCATGTCCTGAAGGTAAAGGCCCAACCGGCTAAGTGCGCCTGAAGCCTTTGACAGCTTACTTCGCCACTTCCGATCGAAGCAGCATTCGATTTAAAGTCTCCAGGGTTCCCTCAACCGGACGCTCCCTTCTCTGCCGAGGACGGGTCGAAGTCCACGACCGCCTGGTCCGCTTCAGGGAGCTCGTACCATCGCTTCCTGTCCCCGACCGCTGCCCTCATCTTCCACCCCATCGATTTTGGAGCGCCTTCGATTGACTTCCTCAGGGAAACGGCCCTCTCCATGACCCGTGCCTTCTGCTCGCCGTCGAGGTTCAGCCTCCCCACGAATTCAGGGACTCGGTCGAGGCTCATTGTGAGTGTCCGGTAGATTCCCCAGTCGTCGGCGGAGATCTTCGCGATGTAGGCTGCGTTGATCTTGTCCGGCGCCTCCTCGGCCACGACGTCGTGGTCCAGCAGGATCACCAGTATGTCCTTGATGTCCTTCTCGTTCACCTCCACTATCTGGAGCTTCGTCATCAGAAGGTCCGACATTGTGATGGTCTTAGGTTCGAGCGAGAGCCTGTCCCTGAAGTCGAACTTGTGGCACATCTGGAAGGTGTCAAGGAAGATGTCGACCCGCCTCGCGTTCTTCATGTCGTTGAATATGAGCCTCGACCCGTGGAGGGCGTTGAACCTCTCTCTCGGCTTGTACCCCAGGTCCTTGAAGAGCTGGTTGATCTTCGCGGTCTCCTTCCGTCTGCCAATCAGGTCGATGTCCACGTAGCGCCGCGAGAACGGCGGGTGCGCGGCCGAGGGGCAACGGGTGACCACGGCGACGCCTCCGAGCAGACGGAGAAGGACCTCTTTCTTCTCTGCTTCGCCAAGGATCCTGTTCGCCTCGTCCCCGAGGGACTCGAGCGGCGCTTCTGGTGGGCTCAGTTTGCTATCACTGCCGGACGATGACGCACCTTGTTGAAGTCTAAGAAGGTTTTGCACGGAGTGGGCACGGAGAAACAATCCAATGCGACCGGACGATGGTCAGCGGGAACTGGTTCTACTCTGGCGGGATTTCCTTGTAAGCCAGGGAGATGTTGACGCCCTTGCCCTTGTGATAGTAGTATGAAGCGGCGTAGATTATTGCGCCGAGGAGGAAGGTCCCGATCACGAAGTAGACCGTCAGGTTGTTGAGAGACCACTGTGCCGCGTTGGTCACGTACTGGTAGGTCAGGAACCCGAACACGAGTATGTTACCGATTCCCGCAAGGAAGAGTATGATCTTTGCGATGCCCTGCTCCTTCCTGACGGCCCAGACGGAGGCCGCCAGCCCGACGAAGGCGAAGTAAATCATGGATGCGATCGTCGCGCCGAACAGGCCACCCAGCCCGCTGTAGTAGAAGGCCGCCAGCCCGACCAGAATCACCGTGACGACGAGGGAGATCAAGAACGCCTTCACCGGGGAGCCGAACCTCGGGTTCACGTCAGAAACAGGCGTGGGGAGGAACCTGTCGAAGGACTGTGCGAGCAGATACCTCGATATCACAATCACACCGTAGGCGAGGACGCTCAGATTGGCGAGAATCCACCCAAGACCGATGAGGCCCGCGAGTATGTTGTTGTTGGAGACACCCATGGCCAGGGTCCAGAAGTTGAACGGGGGCGTAAAGTAGCCGTACACCAGTGGCGCGTTGGTGTAGGCCCCGTTGATGAAGGCCTGGCCACCCACGTAGTACATCGTCGCGAGCGCGCCGGTGACGAAGACGAACACGAGGACTGCCGAGATTGGGACGTTCCATCTCACAGCAGACTTCCCCTTGATTTCACTGGCAACGGCAGGGGCCGCGTTGAGCCACGGATAGATGAAGGCGGCCATAAGCGGGAGGAGGTAGATGGTGTTGCCTAAGTTGAATCCAGTGGACCCTTGGCTCGATATGAGGCTGTAGGCAGTTCCATTTCCCGAGACCTCCAGCATCGAGCTGTTGAGGCCGAATCCGTTGATGTAGTTCTCGACCCCACTGTGGCCCGCGTTAAGCAGAACCACAATCGCGAGAATCAGCGCGAAGAACCCGAATATCGTAAGGATCGACACGAGCCTGTAGCCTGCCTTCGGCCTGACTATGTTGACCCCGACGAGTACCGCGAATATCAGCGCGCCCACGACCCACTGGTCTAGAGAGCTGGCGCCGGACGTGCCCGCAGGCACCGCGAGTCCGAGAAACGTCGCGCTCGACGAGTTGAAGTACAACCCCACCGACCCAACTGCGAAGACGGTCGAAAGGACGATCAGCGCAAGATAGGCTGTTGTCTCGGTCGTATAGCCCATGAACGAAAGGACGCTGCCTGCCGGGCCTCCGAGCGTCCTGGACACCCAAACATAGTCCCCTCCCGTCCTCGGCATCCTCCTTGACATGATCGTGTACACCACGATCTGGGGGACCGACACCAAGAATCCTATCACCGACAGCCACACGAGGTTCACCCCGGTCATGTCGTGGCCGAACATCGGGACCAGGCCGGAGATCCCGATTACGCCCAGCAGAGCGCCCACGGACATGTTGCTCATGTTCATGGCGATGCTGTCGAAGAATGATACGTTCTTGACCAGACCGGTAGCTTCGCGGACGAAAACACCTGGCGCTGGCGCACTTGCAGCTTGCCTCTCCTTATCGCTCAAGGGTAGGTTTGCTCGGCGGCTAGCTCGTAGGTTGATTATTTAAGCCCCACGCACTCTCTTGCTAATCCCTGCTAACCTAACCTGTATGGGTTAGCATGGGCATTAACTCAACCGGTGGTCAGCATGTGTGACTTGATCTTGTCCCCGTCTATCTCGGTCAGGAAGCCCCTAAGGACCCCCTCGCCATAGTCGCTCCCGGGGTTGGCGCAGAGCGTCCTCCCTATCATCACAAAGCCGTGGGACTCGTGTATGTGCCCATGGATGCCCAGCATCGGCTGGTGCTTTTCAACGGCGTCCCTGCAGGCCAAGCTCCCGGCCGAAATCATCTGCACCTGGCCCGATTTCACCACCACCTTGAGGTCCTTGTCGACCATCGGTGCCTTGTCGATGGGGGTGTTGATGGGGGGAACATGGATGTTGAATATCGCTGTCTTCATGTTCTTCACCTCGGCAGCCATTGACTCGATCCTCCTTCCGAGCTCGTCCTCGTCGACCTCCCTCGGGGAGTTCCAGGGAGTGTGATTGGTGTACCCCAGGGTGATCATCTCGTGCTCGCCGTCGAGGGAGACCACCTTCGCCTCTGGATTGATTACGTAGGCCGAAGAATCGAGCACCCCGTCGACGTCGAAGAGGTCGTCATTTCCTGGCGAGATGTAGCACTTCACGTCGGTCTTCCCCAGCCTCTCCTCGGCTATGCGCATCCACTCTGCGACGCGGTCCACCATCGCCTTGTTGAAGGCAGCCGTCACGCTCTTCGGGTCGGCGGAGACCTCGTCGAATTCCTTCTTGGTCATTATCCGCGTGTACAGGCCCGAATCGGTGGCGCGTGCGACCATGTCGTCCAACTCCTTCCTAGACTTCAGGGTAAGCTCGTTCCCTTCGTATCTGCACCTGTAGGTCCCGTCCCCCTGCTCCACGATGGGGATCAGCACCTTGCCTGTGAGATCCCCTCCAAGGACGAGGACGTTCGCATTGTAGAATTTCGCGGCGTTCACGAACTTCTTGAAACACCGCGTTGAGCCGTGGACATCCGTTATGAAAAAGACCCGGGTCTTGGCCACCCCGGTCGGCGGCCGCTCCGAGTAGATTAATGTGAGGCCTAACCACAGGCTTACTTCGCGGTCCCCGCCAGCAGGGCGAGCACCGCCGCCCTCACGTAGAGCAGGTTCTCCGCCTGGTCGTAGATGACGCTTCTCGGTCCATCCATCACCTCGTCGTCCGCCTCCTGCCCCCTGAAGACAGGCAGGACGTGTGTGACCACCCCGCCCTTGGCCATGGTGTCGGTCAGCTTCTTCGTTAGGCGCCAGTCCTTGTGCTCGTTGTGCATCGCGACCTCCCTCTCCTTCGTGAATCGGTTCATCCCCGTCATCACGCACTCGTGGCTCGCCCAGCTCCTGGGGAAGACGACGTCCGCCCCCTTGAGAGCGTCCACTGCGTCGTGGGCTATTACGAGGCTCCCACCGGCTTTCTTGGCATTGCTCCGGGCCGCCTCGACCATCTTCCCGTCTAGGTCGAACCCTTCGGGGTAGGCCAAGACCGTGTCCATACCGTACTTTGTCGAGATGAGCATCTCGTCCTGCATGCTCCCCCAGCTCCTAATGTGGTCACTGTAGGTCCAGAGCAGGACGTACTTCTTCCCCCGGAGCTTGGCTCCGAGCTTCTCCTTCAGTGTGAACACGTCGGTTATCGCTTGGGTGGGGTGGTAGACGTCGTCTGCCATGTTCACCACGGGAATTTCGGCGTGCTTCGCGTACTCCCGGATCGCTGCGTTCCCCCTCCCGTAGACGTAGTCGACAGCTGACTCCAGTATCCTGACCCCGAGAGCGTGCCCCATTCTTTCGTACATCTTCGCCATGTCCTTGATCGACTCCCCCTCGGACCCCCTGGTCGTCGCGAAGTCGATGAACTGCGAGTGGCCACCGAGTATGGTTGCCGCCGCCTCGAAGCTGGACCTGGTCCTGGTCGAAGTGTTGTAGAAGAGCATGAAGAAGGTCTTGTTCTTGAAGAGTTCGGGGACCGCGTTCTTCCGGTACTTTCGTTTGATGTCAGCGGCGAAGTCCATCAGATAGTCGATATCTTCTCTGTTCCAATCCTGGGTGGAAATCAGGTCCTTGCCATGCAGGTCGCGGGGTCGCATGACGGCGGGCAGAGGAATTCGGCTTATAGATGTGAGGGCTGGCCCCGCTATCTTCCCTTTCTGGCCGCCTTGAGAGCCTCAATCTGCTGGAGGTACCCGGTGCACCTGCAGAGGTTCCCTGACATGAGGCGTTTAATCTCGGTATCCGGCGCACCCGGCTCGTGCTCGAGGATCCAGGAGAGTGTGACAATCATGCCGGGTATGCAGTAGCCGCACTGGACTGCGTCCTGGTGAACAAACTCCTGCTGGACAGGGTGGGGATTGGCCCTGGTCCCAAGCCCCTCCGAGGTTACTAGCTCGCGGCCGTCGATCTGGGGAGCAAGAACCAGGCAGGACGTGACCGGCATGTCGTCGAGGAGGACAGTGCAGGCGCCGCACTCGCCGGTGTCGCACCCCTTTTTCACGCTCGTCGTCCCCATCACGTCGTGCAGGTAGTCGCAGAGCGTCTGGTTGGGTTCGATGTCGTCTGTCTTCTTGACCCCATTCAGCCTGAACTTCACCCTCAATCTGCCGCTCAAGGGACCACCGACCCCGAGATCAGGTGAAGAATCAGCCTCCTGGTCAGCACGGAGACTAGGCGCTTCCTGTACTGTGCGCTCGCCCTGATGTCTGATATCGGCTTGGAATCTTCGGCAGCCAGGGCGCCCACCACTTCTGCCTGCCGGGGAGTCGCGTCGCTCCCTGTCATGGCGGCAGAGGCCTTCTCGGCTAGAATCGGGGTGGGTGCCACGGAGCCCAATGCTATCCTGCTCGGCCCGAACTTCCCGCCATTAACGCTGGAAGCGACGGCCACGGAAACAGCCGAAAGCACGTTCTCGTTCCTGACCGCCGCCCTCGTCCAGGCGCTCTGAATCTTACGGTCCGCTGGGATCTCCACCGACGAAACGATTTCTCCCGATCGCAGACCGTTCCTTTTCGGCCCTGTGAAGACGTCCTGGACCGGCAGCCTGCGCTCGCCCGACCGTCTGAGGAGCGTGACCGTTGCGCCAAGGGCAATCAAAGGAGGGGCCGAGTCGGCTGCGGGCGAAGCGGTCGCCAGGTTTCCTCCTAGCGTCGCAATCGATCTGATCTGAAGCGTCCCCACGTTCGCCGCGGCCTGGCGGAGCGCCTCGGCATACCTGGAGACCAGAGGGCTCGATTCGATCTGCGAGAAAGTGGCGAGCGCGCCTATTCGCAGCACGCCGTCATCGACCGCTACCCCTCCAAGCTCCCCCCGGAGGCGCCCCAGGTCGACCACGACCTTCGGAGCGATGAGCCGCTCCTTCAGGGCAATCAGGAGGTCGGTCCCCCCGGCTATGAGCTGAACCTCCCTCCCGTGGCCCTCGAGCGCGTCGAAGAGCTCTGAGAGAGTGCGGGGGGCAGCGTACTCGAAAGGCGGGATCGGCGCAAGGTACTGGAAGGACTTCATGCTCTGTGCGCCATCTCCTCTATGGCGTCGGACACCCGCTCCGGAGTGAATGGGAACCTCCTGATGGGGAACCCCAGCGCATTGTACACCGCGTTCGCAACGGCTCCGGCCACGGGCTCGATACCCGCCTCTCCAACTCCCTTCGCACCGAAGGGACCGAAGTCGTCGGGAGCCTCGACGATTATGGTCTTGATGTTAGGTATGTCGGCCGCCGTGGGGATGTGGTAGTCGAGGAACGACTGATTCCTGATCACCCCCTCCTTCAGGATGAGCTCCTCCATGAGCACGTAGCCTATGCCCTGGGCGACCCCTCCGACTATCTGGCTCTCGTATTGCGCCCGAGAGACCACAGTCCCCGAGTCGTGGGCAGCCGTGTAGTTGACTACGTCCACCTTCCCCGTCTCCACGTCAACCTCCACCTCGGCGACGTGGGCCGCGAAGGCGAAGGATGGGGAGAGGTCCCCCCGACCCGCCTCCCTGTCCCAGGAGGGGAGGGCCTTGACCACTCGGCCCTCTTCCTTCAACTTCATGCCTCTCCTGAAGCACTCCGAGACCAGGGCGTCGAACCCCACGTGGTTTGTCTCGTGCCCGGCACGCTTGATCGAGCCCCCCTCGAAGACAATCTCCTTCGCAGAGCAGGACAGCATCGCAGAGGCGACCTGGGCCATGCTGTCCCTGAGCTTCTCTGACGCTGTCAGAATCGCCTTGCCCCCGAAGACGGTGCTCCTGGAGGCGACTGTTGGGCCAGAATCAGGTACGAGATCTGTGTCCGGAGGGATTACCCTCACTCTCTCGGGGCCAACCCCCAGTACCATCGAAACTATCCGCGCGAAGCCCGTGTAGATCCCCTGGCCGTACTCTGTCAGGCCGCATTTTACCACCACCCTCCCTTCCTCCGTGATCTCGACCCAGGCGGTAGCCGCATCAGCCTCGCCGTTCAGGCCTTCGGGATGGATGGTGCACGCCATCCCGACACCGCGCCTCTTTGTCCCGGCTCCTGGTCCCGCACTGCGCTTCGCATCCCAGTCCGAGGCGGATCTGGCCCGCACGATACACTCCTCTATGCCTATCCCTGAAGGAAGGACCTGCCCCGTGGGGGCTGTAGAGCCGACCCTGAGGACGTTGCGGAGCCTGAACTCTGCAGGGTCCATGCCTATCTTCTCCGCCGCTTCGTCCATCTGGAGTTCAGCGGCGAAGGAAGCCTGCGGCTTTCCGAAGCCCCTGAATGCGCCGGTGGGCACGTTGTTGGTGTAGACCACGGTGCCATCGATGAGCACGTTCGGCACGACGTAGGGCCCGGCGGCCACGATTACAGCAACGAAGAGGACCCTCTCGCTCAGTGAAGCGTAGGCGCCACCGTCAGCGAGTATGCTGGCCCGCAGCGCGGTAATCTTCCCCTCGGAAGTGACCCCCATCTCCCTTTCGAAAACCATGGGATGCCGCTTCGGATGGAACGCCGTTGATTCCTTCCTGGAGAACGCCAGCAGGGCGGGCCTCTTCGTCAGCCATGCCCCCAGGGCCGCCATGGCGCACACCTCGTCGGGGGCGTCCTGCTTCCCTCCGAACCCGCCCCCAGTCGGGGCCTGGATGATGCGGACGTTGGGCACCTCCCTGCCCAGAACAGTTGAGACCGCCTTCTTCACCATGAAAGGGTTCTGCATGGAGCCCAGGACGACCACGCCGTCGCTCTTCGGGTAGGCGAGGGCGGCTTCTGTTTCCAAGTAGGCCTGTTCCTGGACAGGGGTACTGTAGACTCCCTTTACTACGACGTCTGCTTTCGCTAGACCTTTCTCGACGTCACCGTTCCTGACGTGGTGCCTGGCTGTCAGGTTCCCTGACGGGTGTATCGCGGGAGCGCCGGGTCGAAGCGCCTCGCTCGAATCGAAGACGGCGGGGAGCTTCTCGTATTCGACGTCCACGGCCTGCACTCCGAGCTCGGCTGATTCCGGCGTGTCGGCAACCACGAGGGCGACGTTGTCTCCGACGAACCTGACCTTGTCGTGGCACAGCAGCGGTCTGTCGCGCACAACGTAGCCGATGTAGTTGGACCCGGGCACATCCTTCGCCGTTGCCACCCTGAGGACCCCCTGGACACGCTCCGCCTTCGTGGTGTTGATCTGCCTGATCAGTGCGTGCGGGTGCGGCGATCTGACGACCCTGAGGTAGAGGGCATCCTCATTGACGTTGTCGGTGGTGTATTTTGTCTCGCCGAGCGCCTTCTCGAGGGCGTCTGTCCTGAGGACTTCCAGGGGGCGCTGGACGACCTCCTGGAGCTCCGCCGAAGTCATTCACTTCAAAGGAAGCCAACGGCCTTTAAATCCTGTATGCCGGTCTGCTGCGGAGGACGTATCAAGGCCGGAGCCGGGTACCGTTCTTGTCACCTCCGCGGCCACCTTCGAACATGCCGATGACCCGGTCGGGTTCCTTCAGCCCCGAGCCGGTTACAAGAGCAACAACCCTGTCGTCCCTGTCGATTTCGCCTCTGGAGAAGAGTTCCCGCACCGCCGCCAGGCCCGCGGCCCCCGAGGGCTCGGCGAAAATCCCTTCAAAGGCCGCCAGCTCCTTGACTGCCCGAAGTATGTCCCGGTCGCTCACGGAGACCCCCCACCCGCGCGTCTTCCTGACGCCCTCGATGGCGGCATCGCCGTCCCATGGATAGGGATCAAGCAGGCCGCCGGCCACGGACGCCGGGTATGGCACCGGGACGAGCCTGTCCATGCCGGTCCCCTTCTGGATTGCCCTGACAAGAGCCCGGTTGCCATTCGGTTGAACCGCCACTATTCGCGGATAGGCCCTGATGAGGCCGATCTCCTTCAGGTCCCGGACCCCTTTCCATATGCCAGTGAGCAGGCACCCCGAACCGGTGGGCACCAGGATGACATCCACACCCTCCCATTCCGTCTGCTCGTAGATCTCGTACACCATCGTTTTCGGCCCCTCGACCTGGTATGGATTGAAGGGTCCGAAGCTCGGGCAGGGATAGTATCCGAATCTTTCTACTGCCGAGAGCATCGCCTGCACCGTCGCATCTTCACCTTCCTTCACCTGCTCGCACTTCGTTATTGACGCACCGTAGAGGAGGAGCTGGGCTATTTTCCCCGCAGCCGCATCTGGAGGGACGTAAGCGTGGCACTTCATGCCCGAGGCAGCTGAATAGGCGGCCAGGGAGGCAGCTGCGTTACCGCTCGACGCGATGGCGACGTCGTTCTTCTTCAGCTCGACCGCCTTCGCTGAGCCAACTGCCATCGCCCTGTCCTTGAAGGACGCCGTCGGATTCCTGGTGTCGTCCTTCAGTAGGAGGTTGCCCGTGCCGAGCTTCTCGCCCAGTCGACGGGCGCGCACGAGGGGGGTTCCGCCTTCGCCGAGCCTGGCGGCGAACCTGGGGCGGACGGGGAGGAGCTCTTCGTACCTCCATACGTCGCGTACGCCCCTCGAACTCAGTCCCCTGCGGTCGACCTTCTCGGCGACTCCATCGTAGTCGTAGACGACGTCAAGCCTCCCTAGGTCCCTCCTCCGGCACATGATGGGGTTCTCGCTGGGCTCGTATCTGGTGCCGCACTTCGAGCAGACCAGTCGTTCTACGTAGGACAAGGACATTGGCCCCGAAGAGCGCCTATTCCACTATGTCGAACCCTTTCTGGTGCTTCCTGAGCTGCTCGACCGTGTACGGGTCTAGCTTCTTGCTGGTCCTGGTCGTCGCCTGCTTCTTCTTGATTCCGAACACCTCGGTGGACAGATACCTCCCCCCCGAGTCGTTGATCACGGTGGCAATCCTGCGCAGCTCCGGGTGCTTCTTCGCGAGCTTCACTGCGGCGGCCACGTTGCACCCTGAGGAGATTCCGCAGAAGACTCCCTCCTCGGTCGTGAGGCGGCGGGTCATCTCGATCGCCTCTTCCGACGAGGTGGTCACCACCCCTGTGAGGATGCTCAGGTCCAGGTTCCGGGGCACGAAGCCGTCGCCGATGCCCTCAATCTTGTGGGTGCCCCACTTGCTGTGCGAGAGTATGGGCGCCTCCGATGGCTCTACGGCGTAGAGCCTGACGTCCGGGTTCTTCTCCCTGAGGTACCTTCCAATCCCGGAGAGGACTCCCCCAGTCCCCTGAGATGCGACAAAGGCGTCGACCTTCCCCCCTAGCTGGCTCCAGAGCTCGGGCCCGGTGCTCTTGTAGTGTGCCATTGGATTGTCGGGGTTGGAGAACTGGGACGGGACCCAGTAGCGCCCCCTGTTCTTCTTGATCAGCTCGTCGATCTTGTCGAGGCAGAGGTCCACGTCACTCTCCGCCCCCGGGGTGAGGATCAGCTCTCCGCCGAACGCCCTTATCATCTTCTTGCGCTCGTCGCTCATCCCCTCGGGCATAACTATGGTCACCCTGTACCCCATCCTTGTTCCGATGAAGGTGCAGGCGATTCCGGCATTCCCGGTGGAGGCCTCGAGGATCTCCATTCCTGGCCTGAGGTCCCCTCTCTTGATGGCCCCAAGTATCATCTCCTTGTAGATCCTGTCCTTCAGGCTCTCCGTCGGGTTGAACGCTTCCAGCTTGGCGAAGATGTCCGCCCTGATCTTCTCTTCTCCGGGGATTCTGGTTAGGCGGATGGTGGGGGTGTTCCCTATGACGTCCAGTATCGAGCTGTCCGTTCCGACCAATGGCTTCTCCCCTGGCTATCTCCCGCGCTTGGGGCCCATGACCATGGCCATGACCGCCTTCTGGACGTGCAGCCTGTTCTCGGCCTGTTCGAAGTAGAGGGAGTATTTCGGGCTGTCGATGACCTCGTCGGTGGCCTCCTGGCCTCTGTCGGCGGGCCCGCAGTGCATGTACTTCCCCTTGTTCGTCAGGTCCATCATCTCCTGGGTGCACTTCCAGTCCTTGTACCTATTCTGGAACTCGGAGGCCGCGTCCTTGTTCACCGTGTTGCTGTAGGGCGGCACGAAGCCCTTGGGGGACCAGGCCTTGGGGTAGACGAAGTCTGCTCCCTCGAACGCTTCCTTCATGTCGTTCGATACCTCGAAGCTCCCCCCATAGCGGTCGGCATTCTTCCTGCACGACTCGACGACAGAGTCTTCGAGCTCGAACCCCTTTGGGTGGGCCAGTACGACGTCCATTCCGAACTGGGTCCCTATCAGCACGCAGCTCTGTGGGACTGCCAGGGGCTTCAATCCCCCCGAGTAGGCATAGGAGACGACGAACTTCTTCTTCTTTGGCTTCGGCGAGACGTCAACGATCGCCTTCATGTCGGCAAGGGCCTGGAACGGGTGGTAGATGTCGTCCTCCATGTTCAGCACCGGGATGTCGCTCCATTTCGCGAACTCCTGCATCACCCTGTGTCCCCGTCCTATCGTCCACTTTGCGGCGTCCCCGTATATCCTGATGGCGATTGCATCCCCATACCTCGAAAGCACGCGACCTACGTCTGCTATTGCCTCGGTCTGGTAGGGGACCATGTCCTCGGGAAGGGTCGGCGTGTACACGTCGCTGGGGCTCAGGAAGTGGGCGTGGCCTCCCAGCTGGTAGATCCCCGCTTCGAAGGAATTCCTCGTCCTCAGTGACCTGTTGTAGAAGAGCATGAAGAGAGTCCGTCCGGGGAGGTAGTGAGTCGGGGTCCGCCTTCTGAACTTGACCCTCAGGTCCTCAGCGGCCCGCAGGATCTTGGCGATCTCCTCCTGCGAGTGGTCGTTGGTGTCCAAGAAGTCTTTCCCTGCCATTGAACCGACATACGGTGCTGCTTTCATAACAGGTCTCCCCCCGAATCACCGGCTTATACGCGGTTCGAAAATGTGGTCGCCGTTTAGCAGGAAACCCGGTGGAATCGGCCGCAATCTACGTCGGGACATGAAGTTTTTTAACTCTAGGAGGTCGCTCGCACCCCGACCGTTGCAATGTCGTCCCTGGAGCTCTATTCCCCGACCGATCTGAATGACGCACTCAAGTTCATCGAGCGCGGCGAAAGGAGGGTGACTGTCGTAGCGAGCGGGACGGACCTCCTTCCTCGCATGAGAAGAAGGCAGGCGTCCCCCACGGTACTCCTCGACATCTCCTCTTTCACAGAGGATCTGAGGTACATCCGCCAGGCAGGTGGTATTGTGCACATTGGCGCCCTGACGACCGTTGCAGACCTCCTGGAATCCCCCATCTTCGGGAGCCGGCTCTCGATCATCCGTGAGGCAGGTAATCTCTTTGGTGCCCCGCAGGTGCGCAACGTCGCCACGGTCGGTGGGAACATCTGCTCGGCGGCGTCGTCCGAGGACCTCATCCCCGTGTTCATGGCGCTGGACGCCTCCCTCACCCTTGTCAGCGCCAAGGGAGAGCGGACCATCGCGTTGAAGGATTTCATAGTCGGCAAGAGGGAGACCGCGCTCAAGCCGTCGGAGATTCTCTCAGAAGTAAGCTTCAAACCGCCGGAGGGGCACAGCTGGACTGCCTACGAGAAGCTCGGACGGCGGAACATGCTAATCATCGCCATCGTCAACGAAGCCCTCTCTCTCACCCTGGAGGATGACCTCCACACAATCCGCACCGCCCGGCTTGCCCTGAACAGGGTCTCCGGGAAAATTCCGGCCCTGGCAGTCAAGACGAACAGATTCATCGAAGGGAAGGAGGTTTCAGAAGACACCATTGCCGGGGCCCAGAAGGTCCTGGCGTCTGAGCTGGCCCTCACCTCAGACTTCAGGGGGTCGGGCGCCTATAGGGTGGAAGTGGCCCAGGCCTTCCTGAAGAGGCTCATCGAGCGCTGCTCCCGGCACATAGGAGGGCCATGACAGATTGACGAAGCGCGCAATAACAATCAGCGTGAACGGGACCGAGCACCCGGTCCAGGTCGACGTTTCCGAAAGGCTCATCGACGTGCTCAGAGACCATCTGAATCTGAAGTCGGTAAAGGAGGGGTGCAGCACCGGGGACTGCGGCATCTGCGCCGTCCTCGTGGACGGGCGCCTCGTGAACAGCTGCCTGATGCTCGCCTTCCAGTGCGACGGGAGGAGGGTTACGACGCTTGAGGGGCTGCTGGAAGACCCCACCATGAAGCAGATGCAGGGGAGCTTCATAGCCAACAACGCCGCCCAGTGCGGGTTCTGCACCCCTGCCATGCTGATGGCTTCCTGGGACCTGGCCAGGCACTCGGCTGACCCGACTAACGAGGACGTCAAGGTCGCAATCAGTGGAATACTCTGCCGGTGCACGGGGTACTATCAGATCATCGACTCCGTCCGCCAAGGGTGCAAAAGGGGAGGGCCGTGAGCGAACAGGTCTCCCAGCTCCTCGACTCCCTGAGGGCGAAGGCAGAGAAGGGCGAACTGCTGTACATCGGCGAGAACGTCGTCAGGGTCGATTCGCTGGAAAAGGTACTTGGGAACCCAGTTTACACCGCAGACCTCATCCCGAAGGGGACCGTATATGCCAAGCTCTTCCACTCCTCCGTGCCTCACGGCGTCGTCAAGAGGATGGAGCTTGAGGTCGCCAGGTCGCACCCGGGGGTGCTCGGCGTGCTCACCTCGAAGGACATACCCGGGCTGAATGAGTCTTCGGCCGTCCTGCTTGACAGGCAGCTCTTCGCAGACCCGGTGGTGCGCTCCACTGGAGACATCCTAGGCGCCGTGGTCGCCGAGACGTCGCCGGCTGCAGCAGACGCTGCGGCCACAATCAGGGTCGACTACGAGAGGCTCCCTGCCATCTTCGACCCGCTCGAGGCGCTGAGACCGGACGCCCTCAGGATTCACGAGAAGGGAAACGTAGCCAGACAGATGAAGATCAGGAAGGGGAACGTGGAGGACGGGTTCTCCAAATCGGACATCGTCTTCGAGAAGACCTACAGGACCCAGTTCCAGGATGCGGTCCCGCTCGAGCCGGAGGTCGGGCTCGCCATCCCCGAGGATGGTGGGGTCAGGGTCATCGGGTCGATGCAGAGCCCCCACCACACTCAGGCGGCTGTTGCGAAGGTCCTCAAACTCCCGCCAGGGAAGGTCAGGGTGATCCAGGCGGTCACAGGAGGGGCGTTCGGGCCGAAGTCCGACGAGACCCCCTTCGACGTCTGCTCCACGGCCGCGCTCGCTGCTGTGAAGTTCCGCCGCCCCGTCTACTGCGGCATGGACAGGGAGGACTCGATGATAATGCACACGAAGAGGCACCCGTTTGTGATAAGCCACAAGACCGGGGTGAGCAGGGACGGGATGCTCCTCGCCGACGAATCCAAGATCGTAGGGGATACGGGGGCCTACGCTTCGCTCGGGGTCTTCGTGATAGTCAGGGCGACATTCCACACCGTGGGCGCCTACGAAATCCCTAACGTGAAGGCAGACTCGTACCTGGTGTACACCAACAACACCTACACGGGGAGCCTGAGGGGATTCGGGGGCCCCCAGGCCATCTTCGCGGTGGAGAGCCAGATGGAGGAGCTGGCGAGGAGGCTCGGGATGGACCCGCTGGAATTCAGGTTGAAGAACATGCTCGTCCCCGGGAAGAAGAACGCGACCAGCGCGGTGATGGACGCGAGCTGCGGGCTTCCCCAGTGCGTCGAGAAGGTGGTCGAGTCGAGCAGGTACAGGGAGAAGGCGGCGATGTACAGTCATCAGACGGGGGGCGTGAGGAGGGGCCTCGGCATCGCCCTGCTGATGCATGGCAACTCGCTCGGCCCGGAGGGGAACGATTACGGCGCCGTCCACATGGAGGTGCTCTCGGACGGAAGCGTCTCAGTCGGGTCCGGCCTCACTGAATATGGGACCGGGGCAATCTCTGGAATGATGCAGGTGGCGTCGAGCATCCTCGGAGTCCCCCTCTCGCGCTTCAGGCTGGAGCGCCCAGACACCTCGAAGCACAGGGAGAGCGGCCCAACTGTCGCGTCTAGGGTGGTGGTGATCGGGGGGAACGCGTCAAAACTGGCCGCCGAAAAGCTGAGGGCCAAGATCATCCCAGTCGCAGCTGAGCTTCTGAAGGCCGACCCGAAGAACGTCGCCATCGCCGACGGGGTTGCCTTCGACCGACGGAAGCCAGCGGCGACAGTCCGGTGGGACGAGATAGTCGAAGAGGCATACAGGAAGGGGGTGACACTGAGGGAGGAGGGGTTCTTCATGGCGCCGGCGGCGCCCTGGGACCAGGAGGTGGGGCAGGGGACCCCCTACGTCCAGTACACCTGGGGGGCGTTGATCGTCGAAGTGGAGGTGGACATGGAGACAGGGTACTACAAGGTGCTCGAGGCCCACACTGCCTATGACGTGGGGAAGGCGGTCAATCCCGCAGGGGTACTCGGGCAGATCTACGGCGGGACGGTACAGGGGCTCGGCTACGCCATGATGGAGGAGCTCCTGCACAAGGACGGCGTTGTGCTCAACCCCAACCTCGGGGACTACTACGTACCTACCTCGATGGACATCCCAGCCGAGTTCAAGGCGTTCATCGTAGAAGTGCCTGGACCCCTCGGGCCCTTCGGCGCCAAGATCATAGCAGAGCCACCCATAGTCCTCCCCGGGGCGGCGGTCAGGAACGCTGTTCTCAACGCCACCGGGGTTTCCGTCGACGACCTCCCCGTCACCTCGGAGAAGGTTCTGATGGGGATGAAGCTGGGGCCCTCGGCGCGGTCGGGCTAGCGGGCGTCAGTTTGCGAAGGCAGGCACGAACCTCTGCCTGTCCACATCGAAAATGCCCTTGTCTGTTATCCTCGCGTGGGGGATCACCGAGAGGGCTAGCAGGTTCGGGAGGGGCATGTAGGGGTGGTCGAGCACCCCCATTTCCTTGAACGCCCTTCTCAGAGCCTCCATGTCCTTCGAGACTTCGTCCAGGGGGCCGTCGGACATCAGGCCGGCGATGGGGAGCTTTATCCTGGCCAGGGTCTTCCCCCCGAGGACAGCGGCAATCCCTCCTCCGCTCCTGATCACCAGATTCGCGGCGGTCTTCATGTCTTCCCGGTTGGTTCCCACCACGAGGAGGTTGTGAGCGTCGTGGGCCACGGTGGTAGCCAGTGCCCCTTGGCCGATTAGGTTCCGGACGAAGCCGAAGGACCTCCCGCCTTTCCCGTGCCTTTCGAAGACAAAGACGAGGGCCTTGTCGCCGAGAGAGAGCTCGCCGTCGACCACTCTGGCCTCGGACCTGCTCAGCTTGGTGAGAATCATTTCGGCGAAAGCCTGGCCCTTGTCCTCGTGGTTCGACTCCCCGAAGTCTACCGTGTTGACGTAGACGGTGCCGTTCTTCACCGGCGGCTCGACCCTGAAGTCTTCCAGTCCGAGGGGGCGCAGCTTCATCGTCCTCCTTGCGGCGCCGTCAAGCACCCTCTTCCTGATTTGCACCAGCAACCGCCCTTCCTTCGCCACAGGCACGCCCCCGGCGATCACCAGGTCGACCGTGAATTTCTTCAGGTCCTTCAGGAGGAGGATGTCCGCGGCCCTCCCCGGCGCTATGGCGCCCAAGTGGGGCATTCGCATGTGCAGGGCGGGCCTTAGAGTGACGCTCCTCACAACCTCAACGGGGTCCATCCCTGCCTGCATGAATGCTCTGCAGGCGTAGTCCAGATGCCCGAGGTGGGCGAGGTTGTCGGGCATCACGTCGTCCGTGCATAGGATGAGGTTGTATGGATGGGCAACCGTCTGCAGCGCGTCGGCGAACTTCTGCGCATCGAGCACGTAGGGGCCCCTTAGCTTGACGTACATCCCGAGCCTGAGCTTCTCGAGGGTCGTCTCTACGGTGAAATTCTCGTGGTCCGCTTCGGCCCCCGCGGCGATGTAGGCGTTGAGCTCTCGCCCCGAAAGAAGGGGGGCGTGACCGTCTATCACCGCGCCCCGCCTTGCTGCCGACCCGAGAATCCGCGAGATCTTCCTGTCCCCGTTCAGGACGCCGGGGTAGTCCATGACCTCCCCCAGCCCCCATACTCCCTCCCAGCCCAGCATCTCTTCGACGTCCTCTGGGGTCAGCTGTGCGCCTGGAGTCACGGCCTTGGACTCGGGGACGCAGGTCGGCGCGTAGAAGTAGAGCTTGAGCGGGAGCCCCCTGCTGTCTTCGACCATTGCCTTCACGCCGGCCTTACCCATGACGTTGGCAATCTCGTGTGGGTCTGCGAAGGCCGTGGTGAGCCCGTGGGGGAGAGCGGCCTCGGCGAAACGAGACGGCGTGACCATGCTGCTCTCCACGTGCATGTGGGTCTCTATCAGGCCGGGAATCGCCGTCTGCCCTGATGCGTCAATGGACCTGGCCGCCGAGGGCGCATCGGACTGGGGGCCGACGTACACAATCCTGTCCTTGTAGATCCCGATCGAGGCCGGGTAGGTCTCGCCTGTGAACACGTTCAGTAGGTTGGCGTTGCTGATGAGGAGCGTCAGCTTTCTCTTCCCAAGGGCTGCTGAGACGAGCTCGGCGACCTGACCGGACATTACGGCGTTTCTTCGGGGCGGTCTAATAAGTCTGACACCTGATTTCAGTCTGGGCGAAGCCGGCCGGCGATGGGCTTCAGGGCGGCAACCAGAACAGGCTGGGCTACGACGTCAGCTTCAGGATTGCCCTTGCCACTTCGCCGTCGGACTCCGCCAGCGCCGCTTCCGCCCTCTCCTTCGATGCTCCCGTCTGCTGCTGGACGAGGAGTATGTCCTCCTCGCTGAAGCTCTTCTTCTCCACCTCGACCTCCTCCACGTCTCCCGCCACCTGGAACATCCTGTTCCCCTGGGCGTTCACTTCCGATACCGATGCGTTGGTGATGTGCAGCTCCCTGTCGGGGGTCTTGATCACGACCTCCTGGACGTTCTGGATCTCCTTCATGTTGATCCCCAGGCGGTCCATCATGCGCCTGGCGTTCCTGTTGTCCATCTTCATTTGACGATGCCTGCTCTTACCTTCACGGCCGCTCCGCTCTTAAACTGTGCCATCACGGCTCCGCTCATGATGGCCATGCCCACCCCTATCACCCTCCCGCTCCCATCGATGATCGCCACCTCGCTCTTGGGATAGACGTTCTTCCCCGCCCATCTTACGAACTTGCAGAACACAGACTTCCCGCCCCTTACGAACTCCGCTACGTCCTCCGAGACCTGGACGCAGTTTTCCTTGAAACGCGGACTTCTGGACAGAATGGTCGCTCCATAGATCGAAAGCGCCATGGCGCCGTTGGGCTTCACCGTTGCGAAAAGCTTCCCGTCGTGGTGGATGAGCTTGACCCTCCCAGACCTGCGGGAGTAGAAGAGCCGAAAACCCGACCGGGGGAGGGCCTTGCTCACCCCCCTGCCGAACAGATAATCGATCATGAGGGCGAGCTGCCGACTCGTCTCCTGGGTCAACGGGGCGTACCTATGAGGCGCCGAATAAAAGCCGGTCGGCCAGTCCATCTTAAATACAAACAGCCGCAATGGAGGCCTGTGACAGACATCGTACTTGCTGCATTGACCTTCGCCCACGTTCTATTTGGGATGGGGTGGCTCGGAGGGGCCCTCCTTACCACCTTTGGGGTAGGTCCCAGCCTTCAGAAGATGACTCAGACTGCGTCGCTGGAGTTCAACGCCAGGGTCCTCCCCAACATGGTCAGGTTCACGCGCGCCGCTGCGGGGTTGACCCTCCTGTTCGGCCTCGCACTGCTGGGGTACGTGTACAGCCAGGACAACAGCTACTTCTCGTCGACCGCGGGGATGGCCGCATCCGCTGGCATCATCGTTGCGATCATCAGCGCTGCCATCGGGTTTAGCATGGTGATACCATCGTTCATGAAGATCGGGAAGCTCGCAGCGAGCGCCCTCGACGGAGGACAGCCGCCGCCTGGCCAGGAGATGATGACTCTCGCGAAGCGGGCGAGGACCTGGTCCATGATAGTCCTCATCCTGCTGCTGGTCACCCTCGCCGCCATGGTGACGGCGGGCGTATCGTAGCCGCAATCCTTCATCTACTCCCTTCCGCTGGGGCCGGCCAGAGGCTCTGGGCAGTGGAGAGAAGCATCAGGGTTCTGAGGGTAGGCCAACGATACGTGAGGGATGACAGGACGCTCACTCACCTTTGCCTGGTCTCCAGGGCGCTGGGAGCCGAATCGATCTATCTCGAAGACGCGGAGAAGGACGTCACCGGGACACTGGCGGAGGTCAACAGGACGTGGGGGGGAGAGTTTTCCGCGACGCTGGGCGCTTCGTGGAGGAAGGTAATCCAGGAGGCGAAGAAGGAGGGCCGGAGCGTGGTGCACCTGACAATGTACGGCCTGCCGATACAGGACGTCGTAGAAGAGCTCCGGACTCTGGACAAGATACTGCTCGTCGTAGGGGGCCCGAAGGTCCCGGGGAAGGTGTACCATGGGGCAGACTTCAACGTCGCGGTCACCTCCCAGCCACACTCGGAGGTCGCGGCCCTAGCGATAGCGTTGCACGAGATACAGAATGGGGAAGAGCTTAAGAGGGCGTTTCCAAAAAGTAAGCTCAGAATCCTGCCGACAGCCCACGGCAAGAGAGTTGTTGAGAATTGAAGATCGAATACGAGGACACGTTCGTCAAGGTAGCAGGACTGATCGGCGGCCCCGACTATGTCAGAGTCGCAAGAGCCCTCCTCAACAACGAAAACGCCACCGACGAGGAGATCGCCTCCGCCACGGGCCTGAAGATCAAGACAGTGAGAAAGGCGCTCTACGACCTTTTCGGGCGGAGCCTCATCACGGGGGTCAGGGTGAGGGACCCCAAGAGGGGCTGGTTCGTCTACAGGTGGAAAGCCCAGAGGGACCAGACGGACGGCTTCATACAGACACAGCGGAGGAAGGTGCTGAACAGGCTGAAGCAGAGGCTGGAGTACGAGGACATGCACGAGTTCTACCACTGCGGGACGCCCACCTGCCTGACCAGGACCTTCGAGGACGCCATGGAGAACTTCTTCAAATGCCCCACCTGCGGAAAGGCACTGAACCGCCTGGACAACTCGGAGCTGAAGGACGCGCTCCGGTGGAAGATTAATCAGCTAGAAGAGGAACTGGCCAAGTGATTCCCTCCGAAGGGGAGGCAATGGCCATACATGCGAAGTATCATACTGGGCCCTACATAGTCAAGCACTGCCAGGCCGTCGCCATGGCGGCCAAGATGATGGCGGATGAGTTCGAGCGAAGAGGGGGCGCCATCGACAAGAAGGCGGTGACAGCTGGTGCCCTGCTGCACGACCTGGGCCGCTCGAAGACCCAGACGGTGCGACACGGTGTCGAAGGCGCAGAGATCCTCCAGATGGAGGGGGTGGACATGAAGGTGGTCGAGATGGTCAGAAGACACATCGGGGCGGGGATCGCTCCCGAGGAGGCGAAGAAGCTTGGCCTCCCCGAATTTGACTACATTCCCCGCACCATCGAAGAGAGGATTGTCTGCTTCGCGGACAAGATGGTCGACGCCGACAAGGTGCGACCCTTCGGGGAGGAGGTGCACAGGTTCACGGTCAAGTCGCACGACGTAACGCGGCTCCTGGCCCTCAGGAGGGGGCTTCAGGAGGACCTGGGGGTTGACCCGGAGAAGCTCATCTTTGACAAGATTAAAGAATCCGACAAAAAGGCGCCGAAATAATGGCTTCCTGCATCTGCAGGGTCTGCAAGCACAAGGATTACGAGAGCTGCTCGAAGTGCACCTGCTGCAGATACTATAGGGCGGCCTGCATGCAGTACCCCGTTTCTCAGTGATCGTTTCACTTCGTCTTTCGCAACTCTTCGACGGTTCTTAGGCCGTACTCATTGGTGGTTATCAGTCTGGCACGAGTATACTTGTGTTGACACCTAGGGAACAAGAAGCTCTCGAAACTGGATGGCTCGCAGGATTAGTGGATGGCGAGGGATTCATCGGTATTCGTTATCGAGACGATCGAGGGACAGTCTTTCCTCGAATCAGAATCTATTGCACATCGAAACCGATTATTGATGAAGCAGGAAGGATAATGGGGGTCAACCCTTTCCCTAGGAGGGATCACGGCGTCTTCAAGGGTTGGTATGTCTCTGCGTCGCATCAGAAGGCACTTCGGGTCATCCGCAGAATAGCGCCCTTCCTGAAAGACCCATCAAAAAAGTCCAGGGCTGAGAGGATTCTAAGATCGTTTGGCGAAGTTGCAACCATTCATGGGAGCGTTCCTAGTGACGAATTCTTCAAAGGATGTCCGCTCCCAACAAGGTGGAGGAAGCGCAGAAAGATATAAGGTGGCCAACTCGGCGGGTAACTTTAGCGAGGTGGGGAAGCCAGACCCCCCGTGGGGGTAAGGATCATCCCGGCGGGCTCATAACCCGCAGAGCGGAGATCGGGCCAAAAACCCGACCGCGGGTTCAAATCCTCCCCTCGCTACTCCTGCGCTTACTCGAACACCGTCTTCAGCAGCTCGACTATCTTTCGGGCCGACGAACCCCCTCTGTCCTTGGTTGGATTGTAGGCCGCGAGCTCGAGAACGCGCATCTTCCTGGTCCCGAGAAGCTTGCGAACTATCATGGAAGTCTCCTCCATCGTCAGGCCCCCCGGGGTGGGATAGTTCACCGCGGGGATGAGCGTCGGGTCTGTCACGTCCACGTCGAGGTGGCAGGCGATCCAGTCGGATCGGTTGTCGATGTGCCTGGCAGACTCTTCGGCCACGTCAGCGGCGCCCAGCTTCTTGACCTGCTGGGCCGTGTACAGCTTCGCCGGCGACGTGTTGAACGCCGAGACTTCAGATGGGTCCAGCGCCCGGGAGCCAACGTGCACCAGCCGCTCCCCCGCGAGGGGGGCAGGCGCCTGACCGATGCCCAGGTCCAGGCCCGGAGCCATGCCGCAGGCCAGGGCGAGGCACATCCCTCCAATGTAGCCGGAAGGGGATGTGGCCGGGACGTTGAAGTCTCCGTGGGCGTCCAGCCAGAGCATCCCCGGCTTCCCGCCGTAGGCCTCTGAAAGCCCGGCCATGGCGCCGACCGTTTCCGTGCACTCTCCTCCGAGGATGAGCAGGTGTCCCTCCTTCCGCACTCTTGTCGCCTGGAAGACCTTCGCAGTAGCCGTCCTGAAATGGGCGAGGTTCTTGGTGCGCCCCTCGGAGACGTCTTTCTTCAGTCGCGGTATCTCGACGTCGCCGAGGTCTGTCGTTGGCCCAAGTGCCTCCAGGAGACCAGCTTTCCTGAGTGCGGCGGGGGAGTCGCCCATCCCTCTGTAGGCCGACAGAGTGTAGAGGGGGACGCCCAGCAGTGCCCAGTCACTCACACCTCGTCTGGTGGCCCTCTGTCTTATGAAGTGTCTCAATCGGATACGTATTTACGACACAATTCGGGGGCGCCAGCGAGTTGACGAGAGATTCCACGAGGTCGGTCCACGAGGCCGAACCGTTTGACGAACGCACGGGCTCCCTGACGACGCCCATCTTCGAGACTTCGACCTTCGGATTCGCGAGGGCGGAGGACGTTCCCGTGGTCGTGGGGAGCTTCGGGGAGAAGGGGTACACCTACTCCAGGTGGGACAATCCCACGGTCGTCACCCTTGAGAAGAAGATAGCGGCGCTCGAGCACGGAGGGGCGGGGGCGGCCTTTTCGTCGGGCATGGCGGCCATCTCCACGTCGCTCTTCGCCTTCCTCAGGAAGGGAGTCCACGTCCTCGGCATCAAGGACCTCTACGGAGGAACCTATGCCATGCTGCACGATATCCTCCCTGAGATCGGTTTCGACGCCACCCTCGTCGAAGGCTCGGACTTCGGGGCGCTTGAGCGGGGGGTGAAGAAGAGCACCCGCATAGTCTACATCGAGAGCCCGACCAATCCGACTTTGAAGTTGGTCGACATTAGGAAGGCTGCCAAGCTCGCGCAC
>Ga0187771_10000236_pt1 | contig 31571 bp, 32 predicted proteins | sample 0116_SJ02_MP15_1_FD_133139 | JGI IMG/M metagenome (GOLD analysis project Ga0187771, IMG submission 133139) | Tropical peat soil microbial communities from peatlands in Department of Meta, Colombia - 0116_SJ02_MP15_10_MG | ecosystem: Environmental > Terrestrial > Soil > Wetlands > Peat | place...
CGGTGCTGCCTACTGGACGACGAAATCGGTAAAATAGACCTTGGTGATTTTGCCGGGGGGGACATTCTTGTTTATCGCCCCCATGATTTCTTCCTTGAGCTGGTTTTTCCCTTGCACATCCTGGATGTCCTGGAGGGTTTTCGAACTCAGGAGCACCAGGATCGAGTCCCTGATGGGCGCCAGGCGCGCATCGATCTCCGGCTTGACCCCGGCCCCGCCCATTTCCATCTCGATCTTGACCTTGAGATAACGCAGTTCCTGCCCGTCGTAGATGTTGACGATGAACGGCTCCAGCGGATAGATGTTGCTTACCCCCGCATCCTTGCCGCCACCCTCGCCGCCGTGCTCGCCGCCATGCCCTTCGGCCTTGCTCTCAACCTTGGCTTCTTCCTTGCCTTTTTCCTTCTTGTCGCCTTTGCCCATGAACATGACAACAACGACGCCCAGGATGACCGCTACCGCAACTGCGGCTCCAATGATTATAAACAGCTTTTTGTTGCCGCCTCCGCCTTCCGTCTCGACAGCAGCCTGCTCGTCCTTGGCCATGCTTTTCCTCCATAGGCTTCAATGCTGATGCAATTGATATAAATAGTAGTACGTTATTAGAACGAAATGCCCCACAATGCAACTAATTATAAAAAACACCGGGGGCGCGTCCCGCCAAGCGGGACGCGCCCCCGGCCGGAATCAGCGGATAAGGCTCAGCAAGTCCTGCTCCATATTGTTGGCCGTGGTAATGGTCTTGGAGTTGGCAGCATAGGCGGATTGAATGTTAACCAGGTTGACCAGTTCGGTTCCCATGTCCACGTTGCTCTCTTCAAGATGGTTGGAGAGGATCGATTCCGTTGCTCCATTGGCGCTGGTAAACGCTGCCGGCGTGCCCGAAGTGCTGCTCAGGGTAAACAGGGTTCCTGCCTGGGACTGCAGCCCCTGCGGATTCGGTATCGTCACTTCGGCAATATTGACCGCCCCGGCAGTAGTGGTCGCAGGGGCGCTGCCCGATCCGGCATAGTACAATGTTGCCGAATCACCGTTTGCATCGCTGTACAGACAGGAGATGACGCCGGTTGAGCTGATCCCCGAAACATTCTTGAATGTCAGCGTATTGCCGTTAACCGTGGCCGAGCTTGTGAACACGATCGGGTTTCCTTTTGTGTCAAGGACCTGATAGCCGTCCGCATTCACCAATCCGTTGCTCGCACTCACGGAGAAAGAACCCGCCTGGGTATAATATGCTGACGAAACCGTGGCGCTCGTGGCGGTCGGAGAGGCCAGGGCAAAGAATCCATTACCCTGAATGGCCAGATCGGTGACATTCGAGGTGCTCTCGAGCGTACCGGACGCAAACTGGTTTTGCACGGCCTGCACCTGGACACCGGTCCCGATCTGGGAATTGTTGCCGATATTCTGGGAAAGCAGTGTGGAAAAGAGCGTGTTGCCGCTCTTGAAGCCTATGGTGTTCTGGTTCGCAAGGTTGTTGCCTATGACGTTGATGGCGTCGGAGTCTGCCAAAAGTCCACTGTTGCCGGTGTAGATTGCAGAAGTAATACTCATGATAATGCCTCCTCAATTTCTCTTGGGTTTGGTAAAAACGCGTCCATCGGTCGGCGTTTTTCGGGCTTCCTCAAGGAGGGCCAGCCCTTGTGTGTCGTCAAATGATAACGGCGGAATCAATATTGGTGAAAACATTGCCCTGCATCTGGCTTCTATCCATGGCGGTCACAACGGTGCGGTTCTTGATACTTACCACCAGCGCCGCGTCTTTCATCATAACCAGGGACTCTTTGCCCCCTTTTTGGGCCACATTGTTGACAGCGCCCTCAAGGTTGGAGATGTCTTTGTCGGAAAGTACAATATTCCTGGATTTAAGGCGTTCCTGGGCATGCTGCGAAAATTTTACCCCCTGGGTCGGAAGTTTTTCATCCAGTACGCGGGCAAAGGAAGAATCCCGGGTTTGACCGCTTGCCGCCGGTTTCTTCGGCTGTTGAATATCCTGCCCACCCGGTTTAACGGGATTCGGGTAAAAAATCTGGTCAATCATAGGCGGATTACCCCCCACTCATACTGATGACATCAGATAAGGGCACCGTCACCGAGCCTATGGAGAGAACGGGCGAACCGCTTGATACCGTCACACCGGTTACATCCCCCGAGGTATACGTGGTCGCCGTAACGGAGGAACCGCTGGACGATGCGCTCGATATTGCAAAGGTATACGTTCCGGACGAAACGACTGTGCCGCTGTTATTCGTTCCATCCCACGTATAGGTATTGTTCCCGGCAGACTGGGCGCCCACTGTGGCGGTTTTGACGGTATTTCCCGACGAGTCGCTGATGGTGATGGTAGAGGAAGTGGAAGCTCCCGACAGGTTGTAGTTAAGCGAAACCGAATCACTCCCGTCAAATGAAATGCTGTTGCCGGACGCCGTGACGCTCTTGCCGATAAGCGAAGCGGAATTCATGTTTGTTACGCTGTTCTGGGCAGTTATCAGGCTCTGCAAATTCGTATTCGTGTCATATGCCTGCTCCAACTGAGCCATCTGAGCCAGTTGCGTCAGCATCTGGCTGGGGTCCTGGGGTGCTGTCGGGTCCTGGTTCTGCAGTTGGGCTATGAAGAGCTGCAGGAACTCACTGCTGGAAATATTCAGGTTCGAACTGGTTGTGGTCGATGTCGCTGCAGTACTGGCAGCGGCATCCGTAGCTGATGTTACGCTTGACATAATGCTCCTCTCTTTCAAAAATGGAGGTCAACCATCGTATGCGGCGAAGCAGTTTGATAGGCTAGCCGGGTGGTAGCGACCGGCGTATCCGATGTTTCATAACCGGCGGAAGTCATCCAGGTGTTCTGCTGTTGCCGGCCACTCTCGCGCCAGTCACCCTGCTGCTGTCTCTGCCCGGGGTTGCCGGTAGTGACGTTGAACGATTGCATACTGATGTTTTGCCGTGCCAGCGACTCCCTGAGCGAGTCGACATTTTGCAGCAGGGCATCACGCGCTACGTGGTTTTCCGCCACAATCTCGACCTTCAAGCCCTGTCCATCCATGCTCAGGTTCATTTTCAACGTGCCGAGGTTTTCCGGCGAAAGCTTGAGCACGATCTGATCGTTGCCCGCTTTGACCTCATGATTGAGAAGACTCTCCTTGACTTGTTGCAAGACCTGCCCCGAAAGGCCGGACTGCCGTGCCTCGTTTTGAACCGGAGCGGATACGTTGTCCGCCATGCTGGTACCGGCAACGTTCCCCTGCAGGTTCATGGCGGTGGCGTGGAACTGTCCGTTCATGAAATTGTCGGCCGTACCCTTGTCGTCACCGGTGCTGAATTCTTCCCCGGATGACCCGGCGCCGACAAATTTTACCGCCTCAACCGTACCGCTTTGCACTGGTTTGGCCGTTGACGCGCTCTCAAGCCGCGCCTGGGCAACATCTCCCCCGGCTTCCACCCCCCTTTTCCCTGCCAGAGGCGCGACTGCCGCCTGGACAGGTCTGGTTCCATCAAGGGTATCGATTTTTTCCGTTACAGCCTGGTCCGGCCTTTGCAAAGAAGCCGGCACCGGCGTGACCTCTACCGGCATCACACCTGAATTTGCAGAACTGACATCCTGCTGCGGCCCAGCTTGCGCCGCCAGTGCCGCTGAATCTGCGGGAATTTCCACTGCCGTGGCAGTCTGCGCCGATGAACCGCTTTGAGTGTACCCCGTTACGGGATCCTCATTCCGGGGAACGCTCTCCGCCAGCGCCGCCTCAAGGGAGGCCGAGCGGAACATGGTTACTGCCTGTTGCGGTGGTACCGTCACTTCAACCCCGGAAAAGGTTGTTGCGCGGACATCAGCCCCTTCCTTGCCGGGGCCGGGTGTGGGTGTTCCTGAAACCGGAGCAACCGCACTGCTGACGCAACCATTCTGGTTGCTTGGCGTTATTCCACGTTCTGTGGAGGCAATGCTGCCCACTGCCGCCAGGTTCTGCTGCCCGGCAAGGGCCGAAACCTGCCGTGCAGACAAAGCCGTCCTGTCCGGTTCATGTTGAGAGACAAATTGCGGATCACTTCCCCTCGATGCCACATCAGGGGGTGTGGCGTCTGTCGAAGCGCCCGGCGAAGAGCCATATCCAGGCAGACTTTCGGATGATGGATTCAGTCCGCCACCCGCATCAACCTTCGTCACGGCAACGATACCCGGAACACCTCCGAGATCGGAAGACGACGTGATCTGGGCGCCGGTCATGGATGCTACAGCCGCCTGCTGCCTGACCATACCTTCCGTGGCCGTCTTTTCCGCCGTTTCAGATCCGGCAACCACCTGCTGTTCAACCATGGCGCCGGCCTGCGGCATCCTGCCGCCATCTGCCTGAGTCAGCAAGGCCATCTGAAGCCCATCTGCATTCAGGCCCACATCCTGTGGTTTCCTGCCCTGAGAATCAGCCCGCGCCGGGGTTTCAGCGCTACCTTCCGTAGTCTGCTTTACCGCCGTATCAGCCCCGGTAACCGTCTGTTGTTCAACCATAACGCCGGCCTGCGGCATTCTGCCGCCATCTGCCTGAGTCAGCAAGGCCATCCTGAGCCCGACTGCATTCAGATCCACATCCTGTGGTTTCCTGCCCGGCCTGTTCACGCTAACCGGCGCCTCGGCACTCTGTTCCGTACCCGTTGCCGGAGCGGTCCCGCCGTTGTTGTCCGATGCCGTAATATCTTTGCCGACATAAACGGGCACCCCCGCCTCTTGCGGGCTCTTCACGGGAACCATCCCCGCCAGCAGACCGGCAAACAATCCGCCGGCCTGTCCATCCGCCCCTGACAACAAGATTGCGATGGGGGATAGTTGTGCGCTGCCCGGCGTCGTCATACCGACATTCGCCGACATCAAACCTATCTGTCCTGTATTCATGTCTGTTTCACCTCCTTTCCAAGTGGATTTTTTATGGGCATGGACAGTTGTCTGCCCCTAAAATCGTATCGTTATTTTCCCTGCAGATTCTCGCTTATCCATTTGACGACGCGCGGCTGGTTGATAAAAGGGGCCAGTTTCGCAACCGTCTTGGTGTCCAGCCGGCTCAACAATGTCAAGGCAAGGTCTTCGTGCAGGCTGTCGATCAACTGGCCGGCCTGTTCGCTGCGCATGGTCTTGAACAGCTTGACCATCTTCTGCACTTTGTCATCCTGTTGCTTCTTTTGAGCAACGGAACGCGCCTTCACGCTTTCATCAACCCTTTTTTTGCTTTCCTCCAGGGCCTTGATCTGCGCTTCGAGCTTGGCGCTGAGGTTTTTCAGTTCCTGTTCCTTGGCAGCCAGAGCCACCTCTTTTTCGGCAAGCTGCTGGCGGCGCGCATCCTGAACGGCCTTCTCTTCGCGGGCTGCATTGGAGGCGCTGTATGGCTGTCCCTGCGACGCCTCCTGCCCCTTGCCGGCAACCGCCCCGCCTTCGGCAACCGCACGGGAGGAGTCCTGGGCCAGTATGCCAAAGGCCAAGCCGACTATCACAAAAGATAGCGTCAATAATCTGACTCGACGAGGCATCAGCGTTTACGACCCATTTTCTGAATGGATATTTCATCCATAAACGTCTGTTCCTTGTGTTCCATCTTGAGATTAAACTCTTTCACCTTCTGTTCCTTGAGTGATTCCAACACCTTTTTATCCTTGGTCGCATCCAGCAAAAACGCGCGCCGGTCATCCACGATGCTGCCAAGCTGGTCAAGCCGTTCTGTCTGGTTTTTGATATCCACGCGCTTGCGGGCAAAAAAATCAACGTACATGCGCAACTCCTGGATACTCTCCAGTTCCCCCTGGCGGTGGCTGAATTCCTCCGAAAGGTTTTCCACCCGTTCCTTTTCCCGCCTGAGCCGATCGTCGGCGCGCTCGAACTCCCGCTTGGCGCTGGCAAATTCCTGCTTGCGCATTTTTTCCATCTCGCAACGGTAGTTGAGTACCTGCTCCAGATGAAATCCGTTACCTTTCATGAACGCTCACCCCCGTCTTCCGCTCAGGCATCAAAAAGCCCTTTGAGCTCTTGGACGGCATCGTCCATGGACACCGGGTCCTGAATAGCCTGCTTGAGATAGGCCACCATGCCGTCATAGCGTGCAATAGCATAATCTATGCCGTGATTGCTGCCCGCCTTATAGGCCCCGATATTGATGAGATCCTCCGACTGGCGGTACGTTGCCATGGTTTCCTTGAACCTGCCGACCAGGTCCAGGTGCTCGCGCGTCGCCACATCGCCCATAACCCTGCTGGCGCTGGCCAGCACATCGATGGGGGGATAGATGTTGCGTGCCGCCAGGTTCCGCGAGAGCACGATATGGCCATCCAGGATACTGCGCATGGCGTCCGATATCGGTTCGTTAAAATCATCCCCTTCGACCAGCACGGTATAAAGTCCGGTAATGCTGCCGTCGGGGAAATTGCCGGTACGCTCCAGAAGCTTGGGCAGGGCGGCAAACACCGACGGCGTGTACCCTTTTGTGGTCGGCGGCTCGCCGATTGCCAAGCCGACTTCGCGCATGGCCATGGCAAAGCGGGTGGCCGAGTCCATCATCAGCAGCACCTTCTTGCCCTGCTTCTGAAAATATTCGGCGATGGTGGTGGCGATATAGGCGCCCCGCATGCGGACAAGCGGCGGCTGGTCGGAGGTTGCCACAACCACCACCGATTTTTTGAGTCCCTGTTCCTGGAGATCCTTCTCGATAAATTCCCTGAGTTCGCGACCCCGTTCACCGATCAGGGCGATAACGTTGACATCCGCTTCGGTATAGCGGGCGATCATCCCCAAAAGTGTCGATTTTCCGACGCCGGAACCGGCCATAATACCGACCCGCTGCCCTTGTCCACAGGTCAGAAGGCCGTTTATGCTGCGAATACCCAGGTCAAGTGGCTTCCTGATGGGAGGCCGTGTCATCGGATTGACAGGCGCAGCATAGATCGGGTACTCTTCCTCCACCCTGATGGGTCCCTTGTCGTCAATGGGGTTGCCAAGACCGTCGATCACTCGGCCCAGCATGAGCGGCCCCACACCCATTGACGCTTTTTCCCGCCGGACGGAGATCAGGCTGTCCAGTCCGACACCCCGCAGTTCCCCCAGCGGCATGAGCAATGTTTTGTTATTGCGGAAACCAACGACCTCTGCCGGAATCGGGTCCCCTCCCTGCGGCCTGATCTCGCAGATGGCCCCAACCGAGGTATCCGGACAATACCCTTCGATCACCAAACCGACTACCTGGGCGACCTTGCCGTGCAGTTTGACCGGTTTGACCGATTCCAGCGCTGCCTGGTATCTCTTCATATTGAGCAAAGACATGGCGCTACCTGGTCAGGCGTCGGGAGACTGGGCCTGGCTTCGTTCCTCAAGAAGATGCCGGTAGATTTCCTCAAGCTGGGCATCAATGCTGGCATCCAACGTGCCCAGTTCGGTATCTATCTGGCAATTGCCCGGCAAAACCGCGGAATCGGCCTTGAAGCAGATCTGGTCGCTCATCAACTCCTGGCGGAAATAGTCTCCATGCCCGCTGGTAATCAGCACATGGTCATCGGGATTAAGGCGGACTGTTATCATGTCGCGCTCGGAGAGTCCCGCAACAGCGGACCGGATCATATTCTCCAGGATGGTCCGGTCCGTTCTGACTTCTCCCAGGATAACCTTGCGGCTGATCATCATGACGAGGTCGAGCAGTTCATCCTCCGATTCCCGCAACGCTTTCTCCCGCAAGTCACGAATCTCCTCGGCAGCACCCCGCAGCGACCTGAAGACATTGACCAATCCCCGTTCCGCCAGGTTTTTCCCCTCCTGGAGGCCGCTGCTGAAGGCTTCGCGGAGTTGCTGGTCCAACTCTTCCTCAGTCATGACAATCCCGGCAGGTTCCGCAGCTTCCGGCACACCGTCGGAAAGGGCGGCCTTATTCACCGTATCGATCTCGGACGAGTCGAATATCTCCATCGGGACAAAACCGGTTGCAGAACTCCCGCCGTTCTGTTGGCCGACCTTGTCAAAGGAAAATTCCGCCAGGACGGTTCCGTCGAAGTGACCGGATTTCAATATCCTAGACAAGGACATCATCTCCTCCGCGGCCGGCCAGCACAATCTTGCCTTCCTCTTCCATCTTGCGGACGACCTTGATGATTTCAGACTGGGCCTTCTCAACATCCGAAAGCCGCACCGGCCCCATGACCTCCAAATCCTCTTTGATCATTTCTGCAGCGCGGCTGGAGATATTCCTGAAAATCTTTTCCTTCACCTCGTCCGGAGACGTTTTCATGGCCAGGGTCAGGGTGTCGTTGGAAACCTCGCGCATGATGGCCTGAATGCTGCGGTCATCCAGCTTGAAGACATCCTCGAAGGTAAACAGGTGCTTGCGAATGATCTCGGCAAGGGGGGGGCTGAGGACATCCAGCTTATCGAGGATCTGCTTCTCCTTGCTGCGGTCAAAATGGTTGAACATGTCCACTACCTTCTCAACGCCGCCCACCTTGTAGCGTTGAACACCGCCCATGGACTTGATTTCCCGCCGTATTACTTCGTCGATTTCCTGGAGAATATCCGGCGAGACCTGCTCGACATCGGCAATCCTCAGCACGACTTCGGCCTGCAATTCCTGGGGAAGCAGGCTGATTATCTCGCTGGTCTGCTTGGATTTCAGCTTGGCCAGAATAACCGCAACGGTCTGGGGATGTTCCTGGGACAAGAAGTTGGCGATGCTCTTGGAATCCATATTGCTGAGGATATCCACCAGATCGCCGTAACTGGAGGCCTGCAACTCTTCCATGAGCATGTCGGCCTTGACGGGACCGAGAGCCTTTTCGAGGATCTTGCGGACAAACTCCTCTCCCTGGGAAAAGATACCCGACTCCGGGTTGATGACTTCGGTAAAATCCTCCACCACCTGCATGATGGTGCTTCGCGGCACATGCCCCAGGTGGGCCATGCTCTTGCTGATCCTTTTTATTTCCTCGTCATCCATATGCTCGAAAACCTTGCTGGTAACCTCGTTACCAAGATAGAGCAGCAGGATGGCAGCTTTTTCCGATCCGGTCATCGTTCCGTCCGTCAAATGAAAATATCTTACTTGTTCTCTTCACCCAGCCAGTTTTGCAGTATCTGGGCAACCTGATAAGGATCCTTTTTGGCTGTTTCGACCAAAGACTGCTGTTCGGCCATTTGCATCGCTATCTGGGCTTTTTCGGTGGAAGTGAGTTTATCAGGCATCTCGCTGATCGGTTCAAACATCTCAAATTCAGGTGGTTTTATTACCCTGAGTGATTTGAGAAGCGGCCTGATGACAAACATCACCATTGCCAGGAATCCGAGGGCGATCAGCAGGTTCTTGTAAAGCGACATGAAGAAAGGGCTGCTCCACCATGAGGACGGCTCGACAGTGCCGGTGTCGCCCATGTCCTGGAAGGGGATGTTCTGTACGCTCAACTGATCCCCCCGCTCAGCATTGAAGCCGATCGCACTCTTTACCAGGGTCTCAATCTTCTGCAATTCTTCAGGGGAGCGGGGGATATATTTTGCCTTGACAGCCTGTCCCTCCTTGGCTGCTGCGGGCATTTCGTACTTGCCGTCCACCAGGACGGCCACGGATATTTTGCTCAGGGTCCCGACCGGCTCGATGGTTTTGGAGGTAGACCGGCTCACTTCATAGTTGAGGGTTTCATCGTTCTTGGAGCCGCCGCCGGACATCGAGGCAGGCTTGGGAGTGTTCTTGCCCAGGTTGGTCTGCACTCCGGGAACGCCGGCGATCGTGGTGCTGGATGCTCCCTTTTCCTCGGAACGCTGTTCACTCCTGACGGCAATGGTCTCAGGATCAAACTTCTCGTCAACCCGCTCCACCTGTTTGAAGTCAAAGGTCGCCGTCGCCCGGGCAACGGATTTCCCCGAGCCGACAATGCGGTCCAACAGCGACTGAATGCGCTCTTCAACATTCTTTTCGTACCCGCGCTGGGTATCCTGCATGGAAGCGGTCATGCGGGCAGCCGGATCGCTGCTGCCCCCTTTGCTGAGGATCTTGCCGCGGCTGTCGAGAACGGTGACATGTTCAGGGTCCATCCCCTCGATCGAAGAGGCGATCAGATGCACCACCCCCTGGACCTCGTTATCGCTCAAGGGACGATTCGACTTCATTTTGAGTACGACCGAGGCGGTGGCAGGCTTTTCATTCTCCTTGAAGAGTGATTTCTCCGGCATTACCAAGTGTACGCGCGCCTGTTCGACGCCGTTGAGCTGGGAGATGGTGCGGGACAGCTCCCCCTGGAGGGCTCGCTGGTAATTGAGCTTCTGGACGAACTCCGTCATGCCGAAATTTTTGCGGTCGAAAATTTCGAAACCGACGCCGCCACCCTGCGGCAACCCCTCCGAAGCCAGGGAGAGCCGCATCTCGTAAACCTTATCGGCAGGGACAAGAACCCCCTTGCCGTCTTCCGTGATCTGGTACGGTGTCTTGGCATCCTTCAGCTTCTTCACGATCTCCCCGGCGTCTTCCGCGCTGAGATTGGTGAAGAGCGGCCGGTAGTCTGTCCGATTGACGACAAAAATCAGCACGGCAAAGGCCAACGCCGACATGAGCGCTATGCCTGCAATGAGCATGCGCTTGCCGGGGGTCAGCGCCATAAATGGCTCTATAAGTCTTTGTAATCCTTCAGGCATGTAATACGCTACTATCCTTTCGCAAACTGGTAAGAAACGGGATATTTCTCAGTCCAACCCGGCGCGGCGCCTCTGCCAGCCGTCACAAACCGGCCGCTAGACCTGCATGCGCATCACTTCCTGATAAGCCTCCACAGCCTTGTTACGCACCTGAGACAGAAACTGGAAGGATAGGCTGGCTTTTTCCATGGAGATCATCACCTCGTGAAGATTCTTGTTTTCTCCGGTGGCAAACCCCTGGATGGCTTGATCCGACTGGATTTGCATATTGTTCACCTTGGATACGAGTTCGCTGAAAAACTTTCCGGCTCCTTCGACCGCAGACGTCGATTTAACCCCGCCGGTCTGGGGAAAGGCCGCTTCGAGGCCGATGCCGCTGCCAATACCGTTTATGTCCACACTATACCTCCCAAAGAGTTGAACCGCTTACACGGCACGAGATGGTGCCAGGCTACTTGCTGCTGATTTCGAGCGTTTTGATCGCCATGTTCTTGGCGGCCTGGACCGCCGTTATATTGGCTTCATAGCTGCGGCTTGCATTGATCATGTCAGCCATCTCCTCGACCACGTTCACGTTGGGCATGGCAACGTACCCTTGGGCATTGGCATCGGGATGTCCGGGCTCGTACTGCAGGCGCGGAGGATTCTGGTCCTCGATGATCTCCGTAACCTCCACTTGACGCGCCTGCTGACCGGTAGCGCTGCTCAACGCCCGGTTGAATTGGCTCTCCGCCGGGGTAGCGGAGAAAACGGCGCTCTTACGTTTGTATGGCCCGCCTTCGGGGGTCCGGGTAGAATTCGCGTTGGCCAGATTGCTGGAGATCAGGTTCATCCTGGTCCGCTCGGCCGTGAGGGCCGAAGAACTGATATCCATAGCGCTGAAGAAATCCATTAGTTGCCTCCCTTGATCGCGGTTGCCAAATCATTGAGCTTTTTGGAGAGCATCTGAACCGAGGCATTGTACATGATCTGGTTCTCCAACAGCTTGCCCATCTCATTTTCCAACTCCACCGCATTGCCATCGTTGCCGGGGGTCTTGGCAGGGGTCTCAACGACGTGCCCGGCCACGGTCTGGAGACGGGCCGCGGCCCCTTTCAACGGCAGATGCCGCGGGTTGGTGGCGGCCGGCGTCCCATTTCCGCCGCTTTTAACCGCACTCTGCAATTCCTGCTCGAAGTCCAGAGACTTGGGGATGTAGTTGGGAGTTTCCGCGTTGGCAATATTTGAAGAGATCAGATTTTGGCTTTTGGCGCGCAGGTCGATGTTTTTACCCAACACATCAATGGTTGTGCCAAATATTCCGTCAATCGGCATGATAGATATCCTCTCCAATAATGAATACTGGCTTTTTTCTGCAAAATTTATACCCATTTTAATTGTGGGCCGCTACAGTCACTGTCTGCCGGTAATGCGCCAGACTATAGCACATTAGGCGCAACTCCCCCTATTCAAACTTCAGCTGTTTGCTGTCACTTTTTTGACCGGGTCCAATTCTTGACAGTTCCCCCGGTCCCAACAGCTACTTCTTTCGTGCTTCCGGCCCCAACGACTCGATGGCCTGTTGCGCCAGCCTTTTCCAATCCTCATCTTTCCCTTTTGCCACCACCTGTTCGAAATACGAACGGGCAACCTGCCTATTCCCTTGAAGAGCGTTGATCTCGCCCGCCTTGTAGAGGAATTCGTCTTTACGCCCGTTGTTGGGCAGCTTGAGACCGGCGTCAAGCATGCGCAGGGCTCCCTTGCGGTCCCCCGAGGACAAACGGGCCGAGGCGGACACACCATAGGCGTCGGTCAGATATTGAGCGCCCTTTTCTTCCCGGCCCGCTGAAGCGATGTAGAGATCCATCGCCTTGATCGCTTGGGCAAAACCTTTCTGATCCCACAAGGAACGGCCGAGAAAGTAGTAGCTCTCATTCTGCAGGGCACGCTCCTTCTTGTTGAGCAGCCATAACAGGGTATCCCGGACCTCCTGATACTTGCCGTCCGTGAAATACATCCCGCCCAGACGCTCCAGCATGAGCCGCGCCCGGGGATGGCCCGGAAACTTCCTCAAGAAGGTGCGCAAGGTCTTTTCGGCCAGGACGTTATCGCCAAGCAGATTCGCGTTGACCGCGATTTCCTCATAGAGATAGGGTGCCGAGCCTGCCGCCCACTGATGATCCAGCAGGGTCGTCAGGAATTTGATCAGTTCAATGGGTTGGCCCGCTTCGTCGTATGCCTTGACAACATGCTGGAGAAAATCGGGCTCGCCCATGCAGGCGGCCAGGTAGTCCTGCTGTTCCTCCACAAACCGGATCAAACCGGGGGCATCCCTGTTCCAGTTCTTCTCCTGATAGACCTGGAGAGCCAACACCTCCCGGATGGTCCGGGACACGGTGACATAGACCCCGCGCGGGAATCTTCTCTGAAACTGTATGAGCTGCTGCAGGGCGTCGGACGCCCCGCCATGAATGGACATCAGCAGGACATGCTTGAAAAGTGCCTCTTCACGCATATCCACATCGCTGTTCTGGGTCGAGATGTCCAGGTAGACATCACTCAGACGTCGATAGTTCCACGGGGTGGCGCCAAGAAAATCCCGGTCGGCCAAACGCATTCGCGCCATCTGCCTGGCCTTGTTATCCGGGAAATTCTCGGCCACCGTGCGATAAATGGCCAGCGCCTCCGGATCATGGCTCTGGCGGCTCAGGATGTCGGCCAGACGCACCAGCAGGGTGGGGGCATACTTCTTGTCCGCGAGTTGGGCTATCAGGCGGACCAGAAGTACGCGGGCGCCAGCGAGGTCGCCGCTCCGCGCGATGCTGTCGCCGTAGTAAAACGTCACACTCGGGTTGAAGGTGAGAAATGCCGGCCAGATCTTTTCAGCCTCTCGAAAGGCGGCCAAAGCCTGGGTATACTTCTGCAACTTGTACCATGTCTCGCCGAGCCGGTAGAGAGCCAGCGGCTTCACCGCGCTCTGCCGGGAAGCAAACTGGGTGAAGGAATCCTCGGCTTCTGTCAGAAACCCTTTGTAGAGCGCTGCTTCGGCGGCCATGAAGGCCGACTGATCGGAATCGTTGAGAATATTCTTAAGAATCTGCCGGTCGGTCGGCAAAAACGGGATATCAATTTTCAGGGGCGGATCAAAATCCCGCACCAGTTTTCCCACTCCGTTCCAGATTTTCTCGCGTCCGGCAATGTACAAGCGAGGCAGTTCCGGACTAAATTTTTTCCCCACATCCAGGGTAATGGCGCATGTGCCGTCTACGCTGGCATCACGCCATCCCGTCCCGGATGCCTTTTGAAACGTGACAAGCAGGTCCTCCCCCCGCCGGGAAAACACCAACCCGCCGATGCTGGTATCCGAATAGCGCCGGAACTTGCGGAAAAACGGGCCGTCCGTATCCCGCAGGATCAGGCGCAACCTGTTGCCGGGCAGAGATGCAATGGAAAATTGCGGATCTTCTTTGAGGCGCAGAATTATACGGGTATACCCCTGTTTGGGGCGGATTTCGGTTCGGAAAACTCGATTGGGAACGGAGGCCTGGGCTGAAAGGGGGAAAAATGCTGCAGCGGCTAGAATAGCCGACAGCACAACCGGTATGGCGTTTGCGACGGACAGACCGCGCTTAAGCGCACCAATGCCGCACCCAGAAGACAACATAGATAGGACTCCCTGACCGTCACGGGCCGCTACTCCACTGGCGGCTTGCAGAATCTGCGCACCTTGGCAATCAGTTCCTCCTGACTGCAAGGCTTGATGATAATCTCCCTGGCGCCATATTTCAACGCTTTCAAAACAGCCGTCCTGGTCCAGCGCTGCGCACTCATGATAATCGGTGGCGGAGAATCCTGGCGGATGGCATTGACCTTGATGCAGACCGCCAGTTCATGATCGTTCGCATCATGCGAGCCTATCAGCACCAACCGGACGTTGCGGCCGGCAAAAAGATCCTTGATATCGGCATTGAGCGTCCCCTCAACCACCTGGTAACCGCTTAGACCTGCGGCAGCAACCATCTGGCTGCGCTCCTCGTGATCGTCCCCCAGCACCACGACGCTGTTGACCCCATCCTCGGCCGGTCCCGCTTCCGGCGATGCAGCGGCAGCAACTTTTTCAGCGGCCTTGGCTTGCGGTTCAAGCGGCGCCGCCGCCTCATCGGAAACATCGGCAGCAGGCTTGGCTTCTTCCCCTTCCTCCTCCCCTTCCTCTTCAGCGGGCAGCGCCGGCGGCTCTTCGCTGGGGGGATCGAACTGGTTGCCCAATTCGACGGGTATGAGCACATCCAGGTAGTTCAGCTCCTGGCCCGGCATCTCCAGTTTCGAGCGGAACATGAGGTAGTCGCCCTCGGGGAGCGGCTCGGTTTCACTCAATTCATCGACGTCGGGGACAAACTTTTTGGGCGAAAGCAGCTTCAGATGCACCTTGTTCGGGAGACTGCCCTGAAAAACGGTATTAAACGCTCCGTTTATCATGTTGGCTATCTCGGCAAAGGCATCTATGTCATCATTTTCGATAATGCACAGGCGCTTCTTTTCCTGGATGCGGGCAGGGGGGATGCCCAGCAGGATACTGCTCATCACGATGGCGTCACGGAGCGAAAACAACAGAAAAAACTGACCGGTATAGGCCTCCCGCGATTCGACCCCGATTACGAAACAGGCATCTTCCAGACCGCCGAAGTAGGACGTCTTGCTGGTGGTAAGGGAATCGGACAGGCTAATGGCAAGCTCCTGCCCCAGAAGCATGCCGCTTTCTTCGCCTGCCTGCCTCAGGGCAGAGGACAACATCTCATGTAACGTGGTATATCCATCCATCAGGGATTGTCTTTCGGTCCGGGATCACACTGTGCGCCGCGCCGACACACCGGTGGCAGCACAGTGCGGTTAGTCTTCTTTTTTCAGGGTGAGTCCGACGAGAAACTTGTTGTCGTTGACTCTGAAAGGAATGACGACGCAGTCGATGTCGGAAAGGGAATTGACGGTATAGTCTTCACCGGAAATTACCGTTGGAATGGAGAGTTTGACATCCATCCCCCCCTTGGAAAGCACCTGCTTGACACTGCCCCCCAGCATATTGGCGATTTCGCCTATGGCATCGTTCAAGTCCTCGTTGACCTCGTCGCAATCCACACCGAGCATGCTGGAGGTAATCTGAAGGGCCAGGGCAACCGGGCAATGTATTGAAATCACCCCCGAGTAAATGCCCGCGAAACCAACCATGCCGGTGATGCTGCACTGAAAACGGTTGATCGGCTCCTTGAGAGGATAATCGTCCAGCGGATCCATCATGATCATCGTGGAAAAAACGCTCTTGGTGGCATCGATCACATATCTGGCAAGCTGTTCTTCCGTGAACCTGGTACTCTCGGCAATGCCGGCGTTGAGGCTCATATCAATCCCCCCAGCTTCTCTTGCAACTGTTCGGGGGTAAAGGGTTTTTTTATGCTATCGCTTGCCCCGCTCGAAATGGCTTCCTTGAGAATCTCCTCGCCGCCCTCCGTGGTGATCATGACAATCGGCACCGAATTGCCGTTGGCCCTGACCTGTTTGATAAACTCAAGGCCATCCATGTTGGGCATGTTGATATCGGAGAGGATCAGCGTGACCTGTTTACCGGAGGCAAGCACGCTAAGTCCTTCAATACCGTCTCCGGCCTCGAAAATTTCATCGACTTTCAGGCCTGCCTGCCTGAGTGAGCGTGAAATGATCTTGCGCATTGTGGAAGAATCGTCAACGATAAGAATATTCGCCATGCCAGTAATCCTCCTCTTTCTCGTATATCCTGATGGACGTAGTGATTGCAAATGGATCTGCGGGAGCAATGCTACCACAAAAAGACAGTATCATATTACGCAACTGTGTGTTTCCGATCCGGATCAGACGGTATGGGCTTCCCGGATATCGCCCGGCGCTGGACCCAGGCTCACCAACCGCGCCAAGCGTTGTCCCGGCCTGTCCAACGGCTTCTGATTCCAGCCCGCCAGTGGTGAACACGTGGCTGCAGCGCGCAATTATCCCCTTGTGCCCACTGGTAGCGACTTATATATAATATATCTGATATAAAAAAACAATGCCCTGATCTGTCAACACATTAGTTTATGCCGCAAATTGTTCCGTCGGTTGCGCGAGAACCGGGAACCCCGTTTCAGGCAGCCGCCAAGTATTCTGCCGCACGCAGCAAACGGTCCACCTGCTCCGGCGTCCCGGCTTCGCTGTAGAGCCGCAGGACCGGCTCGGTACCCGAAGGTCGGATCAAAAGCCAGTCGCCGTTCTCGAAAATGAACTTGAAGCCGTCGCTGAAGTTGGCAGTAGCCACCCGTCGGCCGTCAATCTCGGCCGGCGGGTGGGCTTTCAGTCGGACAACGAGTTGATCCTTGGCAACGGAATCGATACGCCGGTCGATCCGGCGGTAGAAAAAATGCCCGATCTCATCCATGGTTTCGCAGAGAAGCCGGCGCAGGCCTTTCCCGTTGACCGCCATTGCCTCCAGCAGCAAAAGCCCCAGCAGGATGCCGTCCCGCTCCGGGATATGCCCCTTGACGCCCAGGCCGCCCGACTCCTCGCCTCCCATGAGGATATCCTCAGTCAGCATCAGTTCGCAGATATGCTTGAAGCCGATGGGGGTCTCGAACAGCGGCAGCTCGTATTTCCGGGCCAAAAGGTCCACCATGCGGGTCGTGGAGACAGTCTTGACAATACCCCCCTTCAGACCCTTGTGCTCGATGAGATGCCGCAGGATAACGGTAAAGATGCAATGGGACGAGAAAAAATCACCGTTTTCATCGACCGCCCCGATCCGGTCGGCATCACCGTCCAAAGCCAGTCCCACCCGGTATTTACCACCCTTGACAAGGGAGGAGAGCTCCGTAAGATATTCGCCGATCGGCTCTGGAGGGTGCCCGCCGAACATGGGGTTCTCGTCGGCGTGGATCTCGTCGATACCAGCCAGGAGGCGGGGAAGGAAACCCGAGCCGGCGCCGTACATCGGGTCGGCCACAGCCGGAATTGCAGCCCTGGCTATCAGGTCGAGATCCACATAACGGCCGATCTGGCGAAAATACCCCACACAGGGATCAAACAGTTCGATCATCCCCTTGTGCACGGCCTCCTCGAAAGGGGTGGCCACCACCCGGCGGCCATTGGCCATATTGAAGGCGACGATCTCCTCCAGCACCTTTGTGGTGGCGGGGCGAGCCGAGCCGCCAAAACTCTCCTTGACCTTGAACCCATTGTATTCCGGCGGGTTATGACTTGCCGTGATCATGATGCCCGCCCCGGCGCCCGATTCACGAACAGCCCAGGACACGGCCGGCGTCGGCGCATAATCGTCGGTCATGCGGACACGTATGCCGTTCCCCGCCGCCACTTCGGCTACCCGGCGGGCGAAATCGCGGGAAAGAAAACGACGGTCGTAGCCGATCACCACCCCTTTGTCGCCTGAACCGTCGCGATTGAAATAATCCATGGTAGCCTGAGCTACCAGGGAAAGGTTGTCAAAGGTGAAATCGCCGGCAATGATGCCACGCCAGCCATCGGTCCCGAACTTAATCTGCATTACTCCCTCCTCGGTATGAAAATCAGGAACTCACAGATGTTGCCCCTCGACTCCGTACAGCCAGACCAGCACCTCCGCCACTGCGCGGTACAATTCCGGCGGGATGAACCGGTCGGTGTCCACCTGCATCAGCAGATTGAGCAATTCCGGCGATTCGTGGACATAAATCCCCGCTTCATGCGCGCAGGCAATAATCGCCTCGGCCAGGACCCCTTTCCCCTTCGCGACCACCACCGGCGCATAGTAGCCCTGCTTATAGGCAAGGGCCGCAGCGCGACGTTCTTCATCTTTACGGGATTTCATCGCTGATTCCGATCTCCGACGGCACCAGGCCGGATGCCTCGAGCTGCTCGGCAAGCCGGGCAATAGCTGCCTTCAGACGCTCCGCCGAACCCGGTCTCGGCGCGCCGAGTCCGATGCCGACCCTGGCTCCGTCAAGCTTCAGGCTTGCCGTGACCTTCCCCAATTTCGGCATCTCCAGCGTGAACGATGTCTCCCAGGAACGCTCCTGTTCTCCGGACGTACTGCGTCGCGCCTCGCGCTCCCGCACCTTCCACTCCATCCTCTGCCCCGGCACCAGGTCGCCGCGAAAGATGATGTGCCCGCTCTGCAATGCCTTCAATTGCTCGTTGACAATCGGCAGGGCCTGCCGGTCAACGACGCCTTCATGGGCAACGGCGGAGCCGGCCTTCCTGAGCGCAGCCTCCATGACCGCAAATGCCTCCGCCGATCCGGCTTTCAGGCCTGCCAAGGCAGCATCCTGTGCCGGACTGGCCATCTCCCCCCCAGGCGGAAGGCGCAATGAAGACAACTGACCCTGGGGTTCCCGTAAAAGATTTTCCAGGGGATAATCGTCGCCAAACCAGCGGGCCAGGTGGGATTCGTAAAACAGCCCTCCTTCCTGCAACCCCTGCTGTAAAAATTTGCTGACTTGGGAGGCGTCGGTCGGCGGGTCGGAGAGCAGCGTTTTCACTATCCCCATGGTGTCCCGAACCGGCGCTTGATCGTCTCCAACGCCGAGAAATCCGCTCAGCCACCGGCCGGTTTCGCTGACCTGTGCATCACCTGGCTTGCCAAAGCGGGCCATCAGGAAGGTGGGTTGCGGTTCGTCGGAAACGAAAAAAAGCGTGACCACATCGCCTTGCCTGATGCCTTTGGGCAGCATGAATTCCAAGGCTTGGCCGGCCACCTGCACCGCGAAACGGCCCCCGCCCAGGGAGGCGACGATTTCTCCCCTCATCTGCTGGCCCGGCAGGAATCCGGTCCCGGAGACCTGCTGGTTGGCGGCCTCAAGCAACGCCAGACGGTTGCCCGTGATCAACGCCTGGAGCAGTTTGGCCATATCTTCGCTGAGAACGACCCCGCTGCCGGGCTGGAACGCGGCATCCGGCGACGGCGACAGGTCGGCGGACTGGCGGCCGCGCATGACCGTCTGATAGGTTATGGCCTCGTCCAGAATCGCGGTAAAGGCTGGCGAATCCGGCGGCAGACTTTCCAGTACCGTGTTCAGCCGCTCCAACACGTACATCTGCTGGTCCGAAACGCCCCCTTCGCTGTGTTCCAGCGCACTCAGCCACCGGCCGGCATCGCTGAGGGAACTGGGGACACCGACGGCAAGCCGCTGCAGCGCAAACAGCGGCCGGGGGTCGGACGTGATGAAGGTCAGTCGAAGGATATCGCCGGCTTGAACCGGCCGGGGGACAACCAACTCCAGCGATGTCCCCGCAAGCTGGACAAAGACCCGGCCGCCGGGCAACGTGCCGACCACGGCTGCGTCGACCTCTTCGCCCGACTTGAGGGGAAGTGGCGTTACCGGCGAGTTTGCCGCCTCGGTCAGGTCAAAATGGGCAGTGCTGGCAAGATTCCGGAGAATCTGGGCAGCATTGGCCTCAAAGGACGATAGGCGCGCCTGGTCGGGGAAAATCCCCTGGTCGCCCGCCACTGACCCGGCATCCTGACCGGCACGGCCCTGCTGGAGAGGAACATCCGACAACAGGGTCGGCCCTGCGCCGCTTTCCCGTCCCGCCCCATAGGTAAGGGCCTCGTCCATCAGGTTGGCCAGAACCCCTGCCTCTCCCGAAGAACTCCGCAGCATGTCGCTGATGCTCTGCAAGGAGGCCCGCTGCTGCGGATCGACGATCTCTTCACTGTTCACCAGAAGACTCAACAACCGGGAGGCGTCCGACAGGCTGACCGGCGGGGCCGGGGCGTCCGGGCGGGCAACGGCAAAGGTCGTGCGCGGATCCCCCGTGACAAAGGTCATCTCCAGGGTCTGCCCGGGGTTGAGCGCCATGGGCAGATCAAGGTTGAAACGCTCCGCGCCGACTTGCACCTGGGTCAGGTTGTTCGGCAGCGTCGTCAGCACCTGGGCGGTTACCTGCTGGCCGGGGACAAAGCCGACCTTGGCTCCCGGCTCCTGTTCTGCGCTAACGAACGAGAGATTGGACGCCCGGGAGAGCAGGTCGAGCACCTGGTGTTGGATGTCAGTCGGTAGAGCCATAATCCCCTAACAGGTTGTTCAACAAACGGTTAAACCTGGAACCGTCGTCACAGTCCTCAGTACTCCTGCCATGACAGCAGGGAGCCGTCTGTTCTGGCCACGGCCTCGATGGTGCGAGCCGCGTCCTTGACGAAACCCCGCGCCGTGATCCGGAAAACGGTTCCCTGACATGTCAGGCTGCTTATGGTGGCAAGCAGGGGGTTCACCCGCGACAGATCGCCGATGGTCTTGAACGGGGACAGTTTCCGCTGCTCAAGTATTTGTTCCGCCATTCCCGCAGTGATCCGGCTGTCGAGGGCCATGAGAACCTCTTGGGGGGCGGTATTCACATTGACAGTTACGGCTTGGGCAACCAGATTCGTCCCCTGATTGGCGTAGATGGTCACGAACGGCGCAAGCCTGGCGATCATGTCCGGCGTAAAACCCTTGACCAGAGAAAGCTCGTTCAGGGTCGTCAGCCTCCCGTTGTGCGCCGAATAGGGAGGATGCAGTGTTTTGTAATAGGAACTCTCGGCGCCGCCCGGCAGGGGGATATCATCGGCATCGATCCAGTCCGCCAGGGCGTTCCACACGCTGTCAGGTATCTGCAGTTGCGCGCCCAGCCCCTTCAGGATAGCCAGGGTGGCGGCATTGATATCAATGTTGTTGGGCTGTATCAGGCCATTGAGATTGATCTTGCCGCTCTCCTCGGTTATCGTGATTTCGATGCGGCCGGTATCGTCTTCCTGTTTGACAGGCAGGGCCCACTTGTCCGAGAGGGACGTGTATCCCTGGCCGGAAGTCGCCATCTGCAGCAGTTTGATGCCGCCGTAAATCCCCGATTCCGCCAAGAGCGAGGCCTGTTGCCCGTCGCGGAAACTGCGATTGAGCGACGTATCCACGTACACCTGGTAGACCAACTCCACGGCTGCCGCAACCAACAGGGCGGTGACCACCAAGGTCAGAACCAGGGCAAACCCCTTCTCCCCTTTCATGAACCGGCCACCCGGGGAGCCGCATAGACGGAAAACTGCGCCAGTTGGCCATCCTGCTCCGCCACCTGCACGGTGATGCGAACGAATTTCGGCATGCCGCCGTTCAGGGCCGTATCCCAGCTCCTGACCCAATTCGAGCCGTCACTGCTGCATTCCACCAGAAAGGAACTGATCCGCTCCATCTGCGGATAAGCGGGCACCGTCGCCACTTCAAGCAGGATGTCCTGCTCCTTGCGGGTCAGGATCAGGTGCTGATCATCCTTCTCCACCATGGTGTACTGCACATCCATTACACCCGATTCCTTGCCCATGCCCACAACGGGCGGTGGAGGCGCCAGGGTCGTCAATTCAAGGTTGGAGGCCGGCCGACCGAAGCTGTCCCGGTCCTCGACGACAAACTTGAACCGCTTGTCGCCGCCAATATAGCGGGCCGCATCGATCTCGCGCCGCAGGAGGTCAAGGGTGTTCCCCAACTCCCGGCGCTCCTCCATCCCTTGCGCCGATCGCTCCCTGGCCTTCAATACCGTAAAATAGCTGCCATACAGCGCAGCGGTAAGAATCGCCAGCAGGACTACGGCAATCATCACTTCCAGGAGCGTGAACCCTCCGGCAGGCTGCCGGAAAACTACCCTATCATTCTTCATCTGCTTGCTATTTCGTGAGATAGCGCTCAAGCACCACCTCCCGCTTGTCGCCGGTTCGCCATACCCGCAGCACCAGTTTCCGGAGCACGGGAAGTTCGGTGGGAAATTGTTCGGCCTGCCAGGAAATTTCCGGATGGTTCGGGTCCAGGGTCCCTTCGCTCTTCTGGGGAACGCCCTGAAGCTCCAACTCGGCCAGCTTTGCTCGCGCCAGCAGGGTCAGCGCGGAGCTTTCCTGCTCTCCGGCAATGATCGCCAAGTGATAATTGACCGCCCCCAGCACTGTCAGGATGACGCCCGCCATGATGGCCAGGGCCACCATCACCTCAAGCAGGGTAAAACCTCTCATAGCGCATCTTCCTGGTAGCCTTGGCTGACCTTGACTTTGCCGCTGGAGGGAAATCCCATCACCGTCCAGAACGCACCGTCCGGCGAGCGGAGGTGGATGGCGACGAAATCCCGCAGGCCGCCGGCCCCGATGTCGAGCCGCACCTGCCCCTCGATCAGCTTGCCCAGGCGGGGGATAACCACATCCGCCACCACAACGCCTTCCTTGGTCGGCCGCTGTTGCAGGAAGGGATCGTCGGGACCCTTCTCGCTCCCGTCGACCGCGGCCTGCATCACCTTGACGCTGTCCGTGCCCGGTTCCATGCGCAGATAATAGGTGGTGCCGGTGGTGGCTGCCCGGTCCTGGAGGTAGCGTAGCGTCGAGGCCAGGGTCCGGGCCGATATCTTCAGGTCCTCCTTCCCGGAGTTCGGGAGACGGGGGATAACCAGCGTCATGACCATGCCGATGATCACGAGCACCACAACAATCTCCAACAGCGTGAAACCGCGGCAGCCGGACACGTTACCGCTCGCCTGCCGCGGAAACGCCGGGGCGCGGGGAGATTGCCGGTTTCTTTGCAAATGGTCCGATACTGAAAACAGGATGCGTCATTTTGAATTCCGGATGCGCCAACATATCCTTATACTGGTTTTATTTCCAAACCTCCGCGGCTCCTCGGCACGTTGCCCCGGTTTACAGAAATTCCGACAATTTCTCCCGCTCATCCACCAGGTAGAACTCCAGCGTCTTGCGCAGGGCATCATCCACATTCGTCTCCGGCTCCCATCCCAGGCATTCCTTGGCGCGCCGGACCGAGGGAACGCGGGTCAGCATATCCTGGTATCCCGTGCCGTAGAACTGGTCGGACGACGTCTCCACGATCCGGCATTTCTCGGCTTTTACGCGGTAAAGCGGGAATTCGGCCACCATGTCGCGCAGTTTATGGGCCAAATCCTTGACGGACAAATCATTGGCCGGATTACCTATGTTGAAGATCTTGCCGTCGGCACAACCGTTCTTATTCTCGATGATCCGCATCAGGGCATCGATGCCGTCTTCGATGAAGGTGAAGGAACGGCGCTGATTGCCGCCATCCACCAGTTGGATCGGCTCCTCTGCCAGGATATTGTACAGGAACTGGGTCAGGACCCGGGAACTCCCCTCCTTGGCCGTATGGATGCTGTCCAGCTTGGGTCCGATCCAGTTGAATGGTCGGAACAGGGTAAACCTGAGCCCCTCATGCATGCCATAGGCGTAGATCACCCGGTCGAGCATCTGCTTGGCACAGGAATAAATCCAGCGCTCCTTGGCAATCGGCCCCAGCATGAGCGGCGAGTTGTCCTCGTCGAATTCCCGGTCGGGAGACATGCCGTACACCTCGGAGGTCGAGGGAAAGATGACCCGCTTCCGGTACTTGTGGCACAACCTGATGATCTTGAGGTTCTCCTCGAAGTCCAGCTCGAAGACCCGCAGCGGGTCCTTGACATAGGTCACCGGCGTCGCAATGGCGACCAGCGGCAACACAACGTCGCACTTCTTGATATTGTACTCGATCCATTCCTTGTTGATGGTGATGTCCCCCTCAAGGAAATGGAACCGGGGGTCGCCCAGGGATCGCTCAAGCTTGTCGCAGGCCATGTCCAGGCCGTAAACCTCCCAATCCGTGGTGGTGAGGATGCGGTGGGTGAGGGCGTTGCCGATAAAGCCGTTAACGCCGAGGATCAGTACTTTCATGCTCTTGGTCTCCTTGATGGCGGCCCCGCCGGGGAACCGCTGGGTATCGAATCTCTGGTAATTGTTGAAAAACTCAGGTTGTTCAAAAATAGTCAGATCGTCGCACCCGCAGGAAGCCCCGAGGAGGCGTAGCAGCGCTACGCCGCACAAGGCGGCTTTCGAGGACGGCGGCGAGATGGCTGTTTTTCAACAACCTGCTAGGTAAACTGCTGAGTGTTCGTGGCAAAATCCGCTGCGGGCACCTCGCCCCCATCCCCGGCCTGGAGCGACCGGATCTCCAGAAGCCCTTCGCCGGTGCCGACCAGAAATGGCCGTTGCGAGACGATGCGCCCCGGTTCGCCGCTGCCCTCCATCGGCCAAGCGGACCAGATGATGACCTTTCTGCCGTCCAGGTCGCTGAACGCGCCGGGGTAGGGGTGGGTCACGCCGCGGATCAGGTTGTAAATCCGCACGGCGCTCCATGACCAGTCGATCCGGCCGTCGGCAGGCTTGCGGCCGCCGTAATACGTGCCTTCGGCCAGGTTCATGGGCATGCTCACGGCCGTCCCCCCCTTGAGCAGCGGCCAGGCGCGGGCAAGGACCGCCACCGCCGCGCCGGTGACCTTGTTGAACACATCGAACGCCGTGTCGATGAACGCAATCTCCACCCGCTCCTGATCCACAATGGCGCCGGCGTCCGGTTTCTCCACCATGTGATGCAGGGTTGCCCCGGTTTCGGTTTCGCCATTGATGACCGCCCAGTTGACCGGCACCCGGCCCCGGTACTTGGGCAGATACGAACCGTGCAGGTTGAACGCGCCCCGCCGCGGAATCTCCAGCACCGCCGGCGCAATCATGTTGCGGTAATAGAACGAAAAGAGGAAATCCGGCCCGACCGACCGCACCCGTTCCACATTCTCCGGCAGGGAGATGTCCGACGTCACGTACGGAATGCCGCGGTCTTCCGCCAGCTCCCGCACCGACTTGAACCAGATCTCCTCCGTGGGCGAGTCCTCGTGGGTAAAGATCAGGGCGATCTCCGCCCCCTGGCGCAGCAACTCCTCTATGCAGCGATAGCCCACATTATGGTAGGCGCAGACGATAAGTTTGTCAGTTTGCAAGGTTTATACCCATGAAATGCCGGTTTTTGAACAACCTGCGACATAATCCAGGTTGTTCAAAAATAGTCAGATCGTCAATGAAGCAGATGAGAGTTGAAAGTTGAGAAAACCGCCTTTGCTCATCCCTCAACCCTCATCTCTCAACAGCCTTACCCCGATGGCTATTTTTCAACAACCTGCTAATCTTCAAAGCCGTAGGTCCGCCGCACCACATACCGGGGCCGCTTGCGCACCTCCTGGTAAATCCTGCCCACGTATTCGCCCACAATGCCGATGCCGAAGATGATGATGCCGATGAAGAAAAACTGGATGGCGAACAGGGTGAAGACCCCCTCCACCTCCGAGCCGACGATGAAGCGCCGCACCAGCAGGAACAGGGCAAAGATGAGCGAAAAGGCGGCGGTGCAGATGCCGAACAGGGCAAACATCTGCAGCGGCACCACCGAAAAGCCGGTCATCAGGTCGAAATTGAGCCGGACCAGCCGGTAGAACGAATACTTGCTCTCCCCCTCCACCCGTTCGGAGTGTCCCACCTCGATCTCGGCGGGGTTGGAGGCAAACGTCTGGGCCAGGGCCGGGATAAAGGTGGTCGATTCCCGGCAGCGATTGATATTGTCCACCACATAGCGATGATAGGCCCGCAGCATGCAGCCGTAGTCCCGCATCTGCATCCCGGTGATCCGGTTGGTGGTGATGTTCACGATACGCGAGGCGAACCGTCTGAAAAAGGTATCCTGGCGTTTCTGGCGAATGGTGCCGACCACGTCATGCCCCTTTTCGATCTCCGCCACCAGGCGGGGGATCTCTTCGGGCGGATTCTGCAAATCGGCATCCAGGGTGATGACGATCTCCCCCCGTGACGACTCGAAGGCCGCCAGGATGGCCATGTGCTGGCCGAAGTTGCCGTTGAACTCGATCACCTTGACTCCCGGATACTGCTGCACCATCCGGCGCAGAATCTCCAGGGAGCGATCGGCGGAACCATCGTCGGTAAAGATGATCTCGAACGATCTGCCGGTCCCCTGGACAGCCGGATAGAGCCGCTCCATCAGGGGGCCCAGATTGCCCTCCTCATTGTAAACCGGAACTACGATGCTCAGATAGGGTTGTTCCATGCAGGTTTCATCGTCCATCAGCGTCAAGCACCTCGATCAGCTCTTTTCCACAGAGCCCTTTCTGCCACTCCCGCATCCCGGCAATTCCGTCCAGGTCGGCGGGGGAAGCGGGATTCATATCCGCCACTGCCTCCAGAAGCCAGTTGGGAGCGACCACGCCCGGTTCAAGCCCCAGGGCCGCGCTCGATCTTTCGCGCCATGACTTGAGCCGCTTGAGCCGTTCTTTGGCCCCTTCAGACGGCTCTTCCCTCCGGGAACGCGGGAAACGGGGCACCTTATCCTCGGGCAGTTCCAGGGCTGCCGCGACCGCCGCCAGCAGGGCAGGCCCGTGGCGATGGAGTTGCTTGGGGGTCATGCCCTTGATGCCGGACAACTCGCCCAAGGCGCGCGGTTTCTTCTCGGCCGCCTCCAGGAGCGTCTCGGCAGATATGACCTTGAAGGGGGGACGATCCAACGCCCGGGCCTGCTGGTCGCGGTAGCGCAGCAACTCTTCCAGCGCGGCCAGGCTGTGCCCCTTCAGCTTTCCCGCCCCCTTGCAGGAAAGAAACAGCGGGCCCTCTTTTTCGTTCACCCGCGCCCGGCACACCAGATTGCACTCCTCCTCCTGCCAAAAAAGGCGCCCTTTTTCGGCCAGCTCAAATTGCAACTGGTCGTACAGGGGAAGCAAGTTGGCCGTATCGGCCGTGGCATAGGCGCACATCTCCGGGCTGAGCGGCCGCTTGCTCCAGTCGGCTTTTTGGAACTTTTTGTCCAGTTCAATGCCGAAGCGCGCCCTGAGCAGGGCAGCAAGCCCAAACTCGGCAATGCCCAGAAACCGCGCAGCGATCATGGTATCGAAAAGGTTGTTCACCTCGATGCCGAAATCCCGGTGCAGGGAGCGTATGTCGTAATCCGCGCCGTGCATCACAATCCGGATGGCGGGATTGCCCAGCGGCGCGGCCAGGGGGGACAGATCCTCCAACGCCAGCGGATCTATCAGCCAGCTCTCGCTGCGGGTCGAGACCTGGATCAGGCAGACCTTTTCCCGATAATGATGGAGGGAATCCATCTCCAGGTCGACAGCCAATTCATGGTGGCGGCAGAGATGGGCCGCCAGTTCTTTCAGGCGTGGCGCAGCGGTAACGATTTCACACGTTCCGGCCTGCCGGGTCAGAGATGTCAAGCCGGAAACTCCTTCAGGATGTGGTAGGTGGTAGTGCGTTGCACGGCACGGAAGCCGGCCCCGCGAATGAGGTCGATCATCTCTTCGCGGGACATGCGGAAACTGCACCCGGCCGCGGCAACGACGTTTTCCTCCAGCATGGTGCCCCCCAGGTCGTTTGCCCCGAAAAAGAGGGCAACCTGCGCCATCTTGGCCCCCTGGGTGACCCAACTGGCCTGGATATTGGGGATATTGTCCAGCACGATGCGGGCAAGGGCCAACACCTTCAGGTATTCCACCCCGGTGGCGGTATCCCCCCCCAGTTCGGTATTCCCCGGCTGGTAGGTCCAGGGGATAAAAGCGGTAAACGAGCCGCCCCGGTCCTGAATCTCCCGCACCCGAAACAGATGCTCGACGATATCCTCCGGCTTCTCACGGCTGCCGAACATCATGGTGGCTGTGGTCGGCATGCCGAGCCTGGCGGCCCCGGTCATCACCTCCGCCCACTGGCGCCAGCCGATCTTGTTGGGGGAGATATCGCTGCGAATCTCATCCACCAGGATCTCCGCCCCGCCGCCGGGGATTGAATCGAGCCCGGCCTGTTTGAGGCGCGCCAGTGTTTCATCCAGCGTAAGCCCCGAGTTCTTCGCTATGCAGACCACCTCGGCCGGCGAAAGGGAGTGATTCTGCACCGAAGGGAAGCGTGCCTTGATCTCGCTGAACAGCTGCTCGAAAAAGCCGATCTTCAAGTCAGGGTTGAGCCCCCCCTGCATGAGGAGTTGGGTACCGCCCATCTTTACCAGCTCGTCGATCTTGGCGAAGATCTCCTGCCGGGTGAGCACATAGGCGTCCGGAGCAGTGCTGTCCCTGTAGAAGGCGCAAAAAGTACACTTCGATTCGCAGATGTTGGTGTAATTAACGTTGCGGTCAACGACAAACGACACCATCCCTTCCGGATGGAGCAGGCGGCGTATGTTGTCGGCGTAGCTCCCAAGTTCCAGCAGTTCGGCCTCCCGCAACAGCCGCAACGCCTCCTTGCGCTCAATGCGCCGTTTTCCCCCGGTATCGACTGGTTGTAACGCCGTCATGCTCCCTGCACCGCGCCTTCGTCCAGTATGCGCCTGATATGTTCCGGGATGCGCCGCGCTTTGCGGTGCGGACTGATACAGGCAAGAGTGACCTGCGCCTCCACCAGAAGCCTGCCGTCAGACGGCCGCACAACCTGCTGCCGTACGGTGAAGGAGGAGCCGCCGACCCGCTCCGGGCGGGTGATGATGGACACAAGCTCGTCGTGGAGCGCAGGCGCCTTGAAATCGATCTCCATCCTGATGACCGGGAACACGAACCCGGCATCGGCCAGTTCCGCCACGCCCAGACCGCGCTCCCGAAAGTATTCCGTTCGCGCCCGTTCGAAGAATTTAAGATAGCTGGCATGGTACACCACGCCGGCCGCATCGGTGTCCTCGTAATAAATGCGTATGTTCATCCCTGATATCCCGTGCCGTATTCTCAGATGGCGCCGCGCAACCATGCGCCGTCGTCACGCAACAGCCGACAACCGAAAATACTGGCCGTTGGCCCCACAACCGCCAGATGTAAAAATACCCGATTTTTATCGGCATTATGGCGCACTCTGGCATGAATGTAAAGCATTGTGGATTTTTAACCGTGCCTGCTCGGCACCCATCCACGTGCCTGAACCCGTGACACCGTCATGCCGGGACACGGGGAAGAAGCGGGGCTCTACGCCGCCGGCAGGTCGGGAAACTTTTGACCCGGCCCTGCCTTGGTCCTCATCACAATGCATGTGCCGGGTACTCCCGAGGAGGTCCATGGGCGATATCAAACGTGCACCCGGTATGACACCGCGGGGTGTGGACCAAAACATCCGCTTCAGGCGGTTCCCGAAGCAAAACGTCCATATTTGCCCCACAAGCCGTTTGGGCCGTCGGGACAGCCCATCATCAGGATGCGGGCACAAAACAGCCGTATCGGCCGATTTTGGAATTTTATCCTCTGGACGCCCGTTTCATGCGGCTTTGCGGCGCATAATCCCTATCAGGTTTCGTTCGCCCTTGTTGAATGGCAACTGATAGGGGGCAATGGACACGATTTCAAACCCCAGGGCGGCGAGACAGTCCCCATCGGCCCGCATCTCATCGGCAGCGCCCGGCCCTTTCATGGCGATCAGCCGCCCCCCCTCCGCCAACAGCGGGGCGGCAAGGCCGACAAACTGCTCCAGGCGCGAGAAGGCCCGCGACACTATCAGATCAAAGCCGCAGGCATGAAGAGCGCCCAGGTCCTCCACCCGCCCATGGATGGCTTCGAAGCCCCGAAGCCCCAGGAGGCGGGCCACATGCCGCTGAAAAAGTATCTTCTTCCCGACCGCATCCACGGAGGTGACCCGGACCGAGGGTCTGACTATCTTCAAGGGGATGGCCGGCACCCCCGCGCCGGACCCCACATCCAGCACCCGCTCTCCTTCGCGCACGCAAGCGGCGAACACCAGTGAATCGATGATGTGCTTCACCGCAATCTCCTCATCGCTGATTATGGCGGTGAGATTGATCTTGCGGTTCCATTTTTTGAGTTGCCCGGCAAACAGTTCAAAGCTCCTGATTGCTTCCCCGGAAATATCCAGGCCGATCTCATGTGCAGCCTGTTCAAGCGTCCGGCGGATCACGACTCCTCCGATCCGGTTCCCTGCCCGTTGGTTTTCCAGTTCTTCGCTTTCAGGGCAATCGACAACACCGACATGGCAGCCGGCGTCACGCCGGGAATGCGAGATGCCTGCCCCAGGGTGTCGGGTCGGTTCTTGGCCAGTTTTTCCCGCACCTCTGTCGTAAGCCCGTTGATGGCATAATAATCCAACCCCTCGGGCAGCAGTGTGCTCTCCAACCTGCGCGCCCGCTCCACCTGTTCGAGCTGCCGCTCGATATAGCCTCGGTACTTGACCTGAATCTCCACCTGTTCGCTCACATCGTGTGGTGTTTCACGTGAAACATCGTCAAACTCCGCCAAAGTTTCGTAAGTAATTTCAGGTCGCCTGAGCAACTGTTCAAGGGTTGTCCCCTTCTGGACATCGGTCAGACCATTGCGGGACAAGAACTGCTGCTCACGCTCGTCCATGGCCAGACGCGCCGAACATATCCGCTCGTATTCGGCAGCGATCATATCCCGTTTTTTCAAGAACAGGCCGTACACATCGTCCCGCACAAGACCGATGTCGTGTCCTTTCTCCCGCAAGCGCACGTCGGCGTTGTCTTCGCGCAGCAACAAACGATACTCGGCCCGAGACGTGAACATGCGGTATGGTTCTTTAGTGCCCAAGGTCACCAGATCATCGATCATCACCCCGATATAGGCTTCACTGCGTCCCAACACAAGGGGCGTTTTCCTCTTGACCCGAAGCGCGGCATTGATGCCGGCCATCAAACCTTGACCGGCCGCCTCCTCATAGCCCGAGGTGCCGTTGATCTGGCCGGCATGGTAGAGATTGCGGATCAGTTTGGTTTCCAGCGAAGCGTGCAGCTGGATCGGATCGACGTAATCGTATTCTATGGCATAGGCGGGCCGCATGATCTCGACCCTTTCCAGCCCCTCGATGGAACGGTAAAAGGGTATCTGTATGTCGATGGGCAGCGAGGTGGACATGCCGCTGGGATAGACCTCCACCGTCTCAAGACCTTCCGGCTCGATGAAGGTCTGGTGGCGCTCCTTGTCGGGAAAGCGCACTACCTTGTCCTCGATGGAGGGACAGTAACGCGGGCCGACGCCCTCGATAACGCCGGCATACAGGGGCGAACGGTCCAGGCCGGAGCGGATGATCTCGTGGGAGCGCGGGTTGGTATAGGCGATATGGCACGGGACC
>Ga0187771_10000237_pt1 | contig 31550 bp, 27 predicted proteins | sample 0116_SJ02_MP15_1_FD_133139 | JGI IMG/M metagenome (GOLD analysis project Ga0187771, IMG submission 133139) | Tropical peat soil microbial communities from peatlands in Department of Meta, Colombia - 0116_SJ02_MP15_10_MG | ecosystem: Environmental > Terrestrial > Soil > Wetlands > Peat | place...
CGATACAAGAACACCGACAAGCCGCTTGCGCAGATTGCAAACGAGCTGAACGTGGACGCTGTCGTCGAGGGCTCAGCGCAGCGAGAGGGTAATCGCGTGCGCATCACCGCGCAATTGATTCAGGCCTCGACCGACAGGCACCTGTGGGCGGAAACCTACGACCGCGACCTGCAAGACATACTTGCGGTAGAGAGCGAGGTGGCGCAGGCGATTGCGAATGAGGTCAGGATCAAATTGACTCCGCAGGAGCAAACGCGCCTGACGACTACGCGTCCGGTCAATCCTGCGGCCTACGAAGCCTTCCTTAAAGGCAGATACTACTACAATAGGTTCCCCCACGAAGAATGGAAAAAGGCGATTGTGTATTTGCAACAGGCAGTTGCGATAGATCCTGGATACGCGCCCACATACGTGTGGTTGGCCGTTTTTTACAGACTGGAGGCGCAAACTGGGTATCTGCCGCCTAATCCGTTGGCGAAGGCAGCCACGGCCAAGGCGCTGGAACTCGATGATCATCTGGCTGAAGCGCATGCAGTGTTAGGGCTGATCAAGTTGGAGGACTCGGATTCATCGGGAGCTGAGCAGGAATTTCAGCGCGCACTTGCGCTCGACCCAAATAGTTTGCTGGTGCAGAACGAGTACGGAATTTACTTAGCGTCCATGGGGCGAACCGGAGAAGCGGTCACTGCATTCCAAGGAGCTCTAAGGTTTGATCCCTTCAATGGGGTAGTAGGAAACAATCTGGGGCGGGCCCTTTACCACGATCGTCGCTATGACGATTCAATTGCACAGTTCCGTACGCTTTTGGAACTGACTCCGGACGTCGCGGTCGCGTATCAGTTTTTGGGAATGAACTACGCCCAGAAGCAGATGCACGCAGAAGCAGTGGCGGCGTGTCAAAAAGCGGTCCGCCTTGCTCCGGAGGACCAATTGTTGCTGGGTAGTTGCGGCGGAGTGTACGGCCGCGCAGGCAGGCGCCAGGATGCCCTCGCGGTCTTAGACCGGCTCAAGCGCCTTTCCGGTCACTTGAACGCTTACAGCTTGGCACTCCTCTACGACGGGCTTGGCGACGTCGACCGCACGATGCGAGCCCTCGAGAGTGCTTCTCCAAATGAATGTGGGTGTGCGATACGAAACGAGCTATGGTCTGACGGCCTCCGCTCCGATCCACGCTTCCAGGAACTGCTGCGGCGCACGAATCTCCCGCACTAGGATGGACGGGCGTTGCATCGCTCCGCGAATAAATCCCTTTTAGTCAGAATTGATGTCGAAACGCAATCACGGTTCCCGCGACAGAATCGTGCGTTTCGGGATGAGGACCATGAAGCGAACTCACCACGGAGGCCCCAGAGACCCGAGGAATGCCATCGTGGCTCTCGATCTGCTCCGTGACTCCGTGGTGAACGCGATGTGATGAACTCTTCTAAATGTCGTAATACAGGTGGAACTCGTACGGATTCGGGCCGCATCCGCACTGGGCCCAATCCCGATAGCGCCTCCGGCTTCTTTACTACCTTGCGGGAACTGGCCGCCGGCGCCTCGGCTCACCGGGACTCACATTTCCCGAATCCACCGCGGGTGCGTTGCGGCCTTGTTTTCCCTTTTTTCGCCCACTTTCCTGTGCTATCGTTCGGGCCATGAACGACCCTAGCCTTAGCCAACCCACTCCTCAATTCGGCACTGCGGAGTATGTCGGAAAGCCCGGCGGGGATCATTGCCAGTTCTGTCATCAGCCGATCGCGGACAAGTACTATCGCACCAACGGCGCCATGACCTGTCCACAATGCGCCGAGAAAATGCAAGGTGAATTGGCCAAGGATACGCATGCGGCCTTCGTGCGCGCTATTTTGTTCGGCATCGGCGCCGCAATCTTGGGCATGATTCTCTATGCCACCTTCGCCATCGTAACCGGGATCGTGATCGGCTACGCCTCGCTCGCCGTCGGCTGGATCGTTGGCAAAGCCATGATCAAGGGATCGAATGGCGTAGGAGGGCGGCGCTATCAGATCGTGGCTGTCTTGCTGACCTACATTGCGGTGTCGACGGCAGCGATTCCCATTTCGATTCACTACGCCGTGGAGCAGAAGCAAGCTCAGCATCGGCAAACTACCCAGCCGCAGGACAACCTGGAATCAGGACCAGAAAGAGCAGCGCCGGAATCACGCCCAAACATGGTAGCGGCGCTGGGAACTCTGCTGCTGGGGCTTGCCTCCCCCATCATCGAGGTTTTCGAGGGCAATCCGGTCGGCGGAATGATCGGGTTGGTGATTCTGTTTGTTGGTATGCGCTTCGCCTGGCGCTTTACTGCCGCCAAGCCGCTGGAGGTTTTCGGGCCGTTCGACAACTCCGCTCCTGCTCGACGATGAGCCCGTGGGCCAGGAGTCTGCCCTATCTCGTACAGAAGGACGTCTTCATAGCGTGTCAACCGTCACTCCCGAACTGATCCGCAACTGCCGGCGCTGCTCTAGCGACCTCGCCGCGGGAGCACTGGTCTGCGAAAAATGTCATGCGCTCGTGCACTCCGAGCAACTCGACCGCCTGGCCACAGAAGCCAAGGAGCTTGAGGCCAAACGCGACTTTCGCGCGGCCCGTGAGCGCTGGCTAATGGGGCTGCCCCTGCTGCCCCCGAACTCGCGACAGGCCGATTGGATTTATCAGCATGCCCGCGCGCTCGATGCCATAGCCGACCAGGTTCAGCCGCCCCCGAGCGAAAACAAGTGGGCGCAAAGGCTCGGCCCTGTGGGTCCTATTGCGATCTTGCTGGCCAAGGGAAAAGCCATTTTCGCCGCAATCTTCAAGCTGAAGTTTCTTCTGAGCTTCGCGGCGTTCTTCGGATTCTACTGGGCCGCTTTCGGAGCGAAATTCGGCATCGGCTTCGCCCTGCTGATCCTGATTCACGAAATGGGCCACTACATTGATATCAAGCGCCGTGGACTGCCCGCCGACATGCCCGTGTTTCTGCCCGGCTTCGGAGCCTACGTGCGGTGGCAAGCCCTAGGCGTTCCGATGGAAACACAGGCGTCGATCAGCCTTGCTGGACCGCTCGCGGGATTGCTCGGATCGGTGGCCTGCGCCGTGCTCTGGTGGCAGACTCGCGATCCTTTGTGGGCGGCACTGGCGCGCTCGGGTGCCTGGCTGAACCTGCTCAACCTTATCCCGGTTTGGATGCTCGACGGAGGCCACGCCGCGCTAGCGTTGAGCAAAATGGAGCGCATGATTCTGCTCACCGCCTGTCTGGCTTTGTGGCTGCTCCTGGGCGAGAACATGTTCTTTCTGGTAGCGCTCGGCGCAGGATATCAGGTCTTCTTCGCGGGAGACCTCCCCGCTCGGCCCAGCCGCCAAACCACCGTTTATTTCGTCGCTGTGCTGACAGGGCTGGGCGTAATCATGAAGCTGCTGCCTGGGCAGGGTTTTGGGCCGAAATAGGTTGAACTGCCGAGGCGACCTTCCGAATAAATCCCGTCGGTCGCTCACTCTGACTCGCCCGACGCCAAAGCCGAAGCAAGAAAGGCCGCGGCGGGCAAGGTCACGCGCCCCTTGGATGGTTGGAAGGATGAGATACGGATGCACCGTGAAAAAGACAACGGGTGATCGGGGAATTCCGCTTTCCAACGATTCTCCGATCACCCGATAGCTCGAACCAAACGAAGTTCTTTCTAAATGTCGTAATACAGATGGAACTCGTACGGATTTGGACGCATCCGGACGGGGTCCACTTCGTTCTTGGTCTTGTAATTGATCCAGGTCTCGATCAAATCCGCAGTGAACACGCCGCCTTTCAGCAGGAACTTGTGATCGGCCTTGAGCGCGTCCAGCACGCCATCGAGAGAGCCGGGCACGGAGGGAACTTTAGCGGCGTCCTCAGGTGACAGATCGTAGCTGTCCTTGTCGAGCGGTTCGCCGGGATCGATCTTGTTCTCGATGCCGTCCAGTCCGGCCATCAGCATTGCCGAGTACGCCAGATACGGGTTGCAGGAAGGATCGGGCGGCCGGAATTCGAGCCGCTTCGCCTTGGGGCTTTCGGAATAAACCGGGATACGCACCGCAGCAGACCGGTTGCGCTGTGAGTAGGCCAGATTCACCGGGGCCTCGTATCCGGGAACCAGGCGCTTGTAGGAATTCGTGGTGGGTGCGGCAAACGCCAGAATCGCCGGAGCGTGCTTGAGCAGACCGCCCGCATAGTGCAGCGCCAGGTCCGAGAGGCCGGCATACTTCTTGCCGGCAAATAGCGGCTTGCCCTTGAGCCACAGCGACTGGTGCGTGTGCATGCCGGATCCGTTATCGCCAAACAGCGGCTTAGGCATGAACGTGACCGTCTTGCCCGCTTGGTAGGCCGTGTTCCGCAAAATGTACTTGTACTTCATCATCTTGTCGGCGGAACTGACCAGCGTGTCGAAGCGCATGTCGATCTCCGCCTGACCTGCGGTGGCCACTTCGTGGTGATGACACTCGACCTCAACCCCGGAATCGATCAGGTGCTGCACCATCTGCGAGCGCAAGTCCTGGTGCTGATCGGTGGGAGGAACCGGGAAGTAGCCTTCTTTCATTCGCGGACGGAAGCCAAGATTGTCCTCCTCGCGCCCTGAGTTCCAGCGGCCCTCCTCGGAGTCAATAAAGTAGAAGCTGTGCTGCGTAGCGCTGTCGAAGCGCACGCTATCGAAGATGAAAAACTCAGCTTCAGCCCCGAAAAAGGCCTGGTCGGCGATGCCGGTGGAGGCCAGATACTTCTCGGCCCGCTTGGCGAGGCCGCGCGGATCGCGGCCATACGGCTTGCCCGTCGGCGGATCATACGCGTCGCCGATCATCACCAGCGTCGGCACCTCGCGGAATGGATCCATGAACGCCGTGTTGGGATCGGGGATCAGGTTCATGTCCGATTCGTGGATGTGGGCCCAGCCGCGGATTGAGCTGGCATCAAAACCAAAACCCTCCGTGAACGAATCTTCGGTCAGCTCTGTGATTGGAAAACTGGCATGCTGCCAAATCCCGGGCAGGTCAATAAAGCGCATGTCGAGAAACTTCGCGTTGTTCTTGGCGGCAAATTCGAGTACACCTTTGGCGTTCATTCACACCTCTTGGCTTGTGGATTGTGGGGAAAGACAGATCTAAAACCTGTCAGCGTACCGGAGGTGATCCCGAGTGGTCAATACGATAAACCGATTCGCGGGCATAAGTAATTTTTATAGGTCGCGGGATCGGGCAGGAGGGGACCACGGCTAAGGTTAGAAACTGTGGCTCAGCTCAGGCGACCGTTACCTGCCCAACAACATCCACCACCGAGAACATCTGCAACACCGAGCGGATCGCCAAGCTGTGGGGCGAAGATGTGAAGGCGTGCTATCCGGGGGCGTTCCTCGTTTGACTGCTCCTCTATTGTGCCGGCAGGCCCAAGTTCAGGCTGAATATGGTGCCACCCGCAAAGTGTCCTGCAGAAACAACGCCGCCCTGGTAGGTCGCCCCGTGTAATATCCCGTTTTTGGTCTGGATAATCGTCGACGGACTAGCGCCCACTGCCGCTGACGCGCTGAACGGGCTCAAGGTCCGGATCACCTTCCCAGTCGAAGGCGAGAGTGCAATGATCTCCCCGGAGTTCGTGCCGAAGTTGTAGCCGGCAAGCCAGAGATTGCCGTCGCTCCCCAAAAGTATTCCATTCGTGGCGAGCGCAGTAGAGTTCGACTCGTACTCTGGATAGAGTCTCAGATCGCTGCCATCTGGTTGAACTTCGAAGAGCCCAACGCCGCCGATGTCATAAATCGTGTACAAGCCGTACAGGTTGCCGTTCCGCCCCATCACCAATTGTCCCAAGCCAAAGCAGGCAAGGCCATCGCATCCCGGGGGAAAAGGAAAGGCTAATTTCACGGACTGAAAGCCACCCGCTGGATCGAAGTGAAACAGAGTGTCGCCGTTGACCGTGATCCCGTAGAAAGTGCCGTCGGGCGCCGGGGCCACGCCCACGGGAATTATTCCGTCGCTTGCGCTGAAACTGGAAACAACCTCGTATGTTCCCGAGGACGGAGTGACGGAAAAGATCGCGCCGTCGTTGGCGCTTCCTCCCTCCTGGGTTACGCCATAGATGTTCCCATCCGAACCCAGCACCAATGGCCCGATGCCGAACGACCCATCACTGCAATTCGCGGCAGAGCAGAAGCGGTGGATCACCCGGAAGCCCGTGCCAGTCTTGCTGATTCGGAACACAACTCCGTAGCCCCCAAACTGTGAATCGCCGCCATTGTTCCCGCCGGACGCAGTCAAGCCGTAGAGATTGTCGTCGGGGCCCTCCGTGAGCGAAATCGGTCCCTCTCCATTGGCATAGGTTTTGCTGGAACCCGCGACGAACGTGTGCAACACGGTAAACTTGCCGGCCGGCGTGAGCGAAAACACAATCCCTCCGCTGCCGGGATTTTCTGAGGAGTACAGCGCAACGCCATAGAAGTTGCCATCGGAACCCTGGATCAGAGCATCCGGCGCGGCGCCATTGGGGCAAGGCGCGTTCGTTTGTGACGGGCTGCCGTCGCACACGAACGTGTGAGCGACGACCGGTCCGGCCGCGAAAGCCGAACCTGCCAGCAGTGTCAGAGCAACTGCAAGCGCATACACCAACTTCCCTTGCATGGAACCCTCCAGGCGCAACCTGTGACTGAATTTAGTGCAAGATTGGCCGACCTAGGCTTTGTACGCCCAGCCAGGACTTCTCTTGTCATAGAGATGTAAAAAGACTTCCAGACTTCCAACCAAGTACGGCTCGACTAATTCTCGGCGCGCGGATTCCGCCCTGTGCTAGATTCAGATGTTCGACTCTTCGATGGACGCCGCACCTACCATTTCTACCCAAGGCTTGACCCGCCGGTTCGGAGAGCTTGTCGCCGTTGACGGCGTCAATTTGCGCGTCGCGCCCGGACAGTTTTTCGGATTCCTCGGGCCCAATGGTGCGGGGAAATCCACTACGATCAAAATGCTCACTGGGCTGCTCGCGCCCAGCTCGGGGAACATTGAGATTCTTGGCCTCGACCTCAACACTCATCCCGTGGAGGTGAAGCGCCAGATCGGAGTGGTGCCCGAAGGCATGGCGCTTTTCGGCCGGCTCACCGGCGCAGAGTTCCTGAGTTTTGCCGGACGGATGTACGGCCTCGACCGCCAGACGACCGCCAAGCGCGCCGCCGAGTTGCTCGATTTCATGCAGCTTGCCGACCAGCCCAAGAAGCTCGTCACTGACTACTCGCACGGCATGCAGAAGAAACTGGCGCTGGCCGCGGCGGTCATCCACGGGCCGAAAGTGCTTTTCCTGGATGAACCGTTCGAGGGCGTGGACGCAATCGCCGCCGGCACGCTAAAAGCTATGCTGCAGGGGATGATCTCGCGCGGCGCTACGATTTTCTTAACCTCGCATGTGCTGGAAATCGTAGAGCGGCTCTGCAGCCACGTCGCCATCATTCATCAGGGACGGCTGGTGGCGCAGGGGTCACTCGAAGAATTGCGCGCCGGGGTTGAGGCGCAAACCGCGGCGGGATCGGAAAACGGATTCGAGCCCACGGGTGAGAAGCTTACGCTGGAGCAGATTTTTCTGCGCGTGGTGGGCGGATCGCGCCACGCCGAGCAGGAACTTTCCTGGCTGGGGTGATGGCAACGCCATTCGTAACTCGAAAGTTACACGTAATAGGTGACTGACTGGTTACGCGTAACACGTAACCCTATGGTTACGCATAACATGTAACCGACAAGTTACAAATATGCAACCGGAAGGCAAAATGACTCTCTCTGTTCCCCGCCGCGGGCAGCTCGCTGCCATTGCCAACCTCCGCTGGCGCATGTTCGTGAACTCGCTGCGCAGCAAGCGCGGCAAAATGGAGCTGGTTTCCCGCACGATTGTGACCGTCGCCTTCACTGGCGGCGGCCTGGGCGGCGCCATCGGCATGGGAGTTGGCGCCTATTACTTCGTCGGCGAGCATAAGCCGGAGAATCTGGCGGTCCTGCTGTGGCCGGTGTTTTTCTTCTGGCAGATCTTCCCGGTGATGGCGACCGCGTTTACCAACAACCCCGACTCTTCCGAGTTGCTGCGCTTTCCGCTCACCTACCGCTCGTTCTTTCTGATTCGCCTGGCCTACGGTTTCTTCGATCCGGCCACCGCTCTGGGCACCCTATGGCTGCTGGGAATTTTGGTCGGCGTGGGAGCGGCTTATCCGCCGCTGTTGCCTTGGGCGCTCGTGGTGCTGGGGACTTTTGGACTCTTCAACTTAATCCTGATGCAAACTGTTTTCGCCTGGGTGGAGCGCTGGCTGGCGCAACGGCGAACGCGGGAGATTCTGGGGCTTTTCTTCATTCTGTTCATGCTGAGCTTCCAGTTGATCGGCCCGATCATGGAGCGGCTGGAGAAGAAGCCGCACCCTGAGTTCAACCGGGCCGCCGAGGTCGCCGCCCGCGTTCAGGCGGTCCTGCCTCCCGGTTTCGCTTCCGATGCGATCGCGCAGGTCGCGCATGCCCAATATCTTGGCGGCTTTTCTTCGCAGCTTTTTCTGGGGACGCTGACCGTGGCGGTGGGATATCTGCTGCATATGCGGCTGCGGCGGCAGTTCCGCGGTGAAAATCTCAGCGAAGCCGCGGCGCGCCCGCCGGCCGCCCAGGTGCGAAGCCTCCAGGTCGGCTGGAGTCTTCCAGGATTCTCTCAGTCGGTCGCAGCCGTTTTTGAAAAGGAGATGCGCTACCTCGGCCGCAGCGGCGCCATGTTGCTTACGTTGATCATGCCCATTTTCGCGCTGATCTTGTTTCGCCTGGGGCCGGCGAGTCACATGCGCCAGTCGAGTTTCCTCAGCCGGGCTCCAGACATGGCCTTCCCCGGTGCTGCCGCCTACGCCCTGCTGGTGCTCACCAACCTGGTCTACAACAGTTTTGGCGGCGACGGCGGAGGCATCCAGTTCTTCTACGCCTCACCCGCGCATTTCCGCCAGATCGTGCTGGGCAAGAACCTGACCCACGCCGCTATTCTCGTGGCCAACACGGCGCTGACATGGATGGCGGTGACATTTTTCTATGGCGCGCCGGCGCCGGCGGTTGCGATCGCAACTTTCGCCGGCCTTCTGTTTGCCGCGCCTTTGAACTTCACCGCCGGGAACCTGCTTTCCATCTATTTTCCCAAAAAGCGCGACTTCGCCACGTTCGGACGCCAGAACGTCTCGCAGACGACCGTTCTCGTAAGTCTCGGCGTGCAAATCGTGATCGTAGCGGTGGGCGCGGCGGCCTTCATGATCGGCCGGCTCTACAGGAACCTCTGGATCACCGCGCTGGTCTTCCTTGTGCTCTCGCTGATCTCGTTTCCGCTTTATGTGATGGTTCTCAAGCGGCTGGATGCGGTTGCGATCGCACGCAGAGAGACGCTGATCGGCGAGTTGTGCCGGGCCTGATGGCTTCCGAGTTGGCCTGGACACGACAGATCCCACTCCTCGCAACCGTCAACGCGTTCCGCGCGCGCAGCCCGTAACTCATATTAAATCGTAGTGTTCTTCTGATGACAATCGTCGTCTCTATGTGATATCGTCAGCGTCCTTACCACTTCGAGTTTTGGGGACTTTCTTGACAGACAGACGGCGCTTTGCGTGCTCAGCCGCTTTCGCTCTTGCCATCATCCTGTCTGGCATCTCCAGGATTAGCGCCCAGGACTCCGCAGGCTACTTTCCTGACTGGTTTCACCGGGTTGACGCGACGCAAGCCGCGCAACCTCGCTGGATCACGCCCTTGTTCACCGTCACTCCGCGGCTGGAGGAAGAGTTTCGCTCGGATATCACCTGGACGCCGACCGCTGACGGCAACAGCCTGAACTACGATGGCGGCAAGGGCCTGGAGTTGATTCCGTCCAGGCAGACCGAAGTTATTCTGGGCCTGCCGCCATACCAGGTTCCCGTCAGCGGACCAAACGGCTTTGGGAATATTCCGCTGCTGCTCAAGTATCGCGTTCTGTCGAGCAACGAAGAGGCAGGCAACTACATCGTGACGGCGTTTCTGGGCGGCAGCATCCCCTACGGTCAATTCGCAACAGCCCACGGGTCGATCACGCCGACCATTGCCTTTGGCAAGGGATTCGGCAATTTCGATTTTCAGAGCACCGCGGGGTGGACGATTCCGACCGGAGGCCGCGAGAAAAGCGGCACGCCCGTGGCTTACAATACGGCTTTTCAGTATCGCGTGGTGCGCAGGTTTTGGCCGGAAGTTGAAGTGAACGCGACGTTCTGGCCGAATGGCAGCCTCAGCGGGGACAAGCAGGTTGTTCTGTCCCCGGGCCTGATCGCCGGTCGTTTTCGCTTGTGGAAGCGGTTGGGCCTTAGCGTGGGAGGAGGCGAGCAGATCGCGGTCACTCATTACCACCAGTACAATCACGCGAAGACGTTCTCGGTTCGGTTTCCGTTCTGAGAAATCGGAACCGCGCGTGAGGCTGAAGATCATGCGGCAATCAAAAAAACACGGCGCAACCGAGATCCTGCTTCGGCCACGCGATGCCGCCGTTCAGCTGCAAATCAGTTATCCCACCATCAAGCAGTGGATTTACCACAAGAAGATTCGTAGTGTGCGGACCGCCGGGGGGCATCATCGCATCCCGCAGTCAGAAATCGACCGCCTGCTCTACCGCACGCGCGGCCACAACCAAGCCGAACGCCGGATTAGCTACCAGCGCATCAGTGGGCGTAATCAACTCGTGGGCCGCATCGTAGACGTGCGCATCAGCGGATTGGTCGCGCAGGTTACGCTGTCCGTGGGAGGACAACTGATCACTTCCTTGATCACCTCGGGAGCGGTCCGCGAAATGAAATTGAAGAAAGGACAAACCGCGGCGGCTCTGATCAAGGCGACGGAAGTGATGATCATTCGCGTGTGAAAGCCTGGGTCAGATCCGCTGTCCTTCCCTCAGCGGCTAAAGCCGCCGCTGCTTTACCCGGCTCACGGCGCGGCCTGAAGCCGCGCCCTTTCAAAACGACCGTACGTCGCGGGTTTCTACAGCAAACTGTCTAATCCCCCGCCGCCCAGAACTCTACTGCGCTCGAAGGCGCGATAAGCCTTCCATTCGGCGCAGCCACCAGCCCGCGCTTCACTTCGGCCAACCGCACGCGCTGGACGTTCCAGGCCAAGCCCAGTTTTCGCAGAATCCAGATGCCGTACCAGTTGGTGTCAATTTCGTACCAGACGAAACCATGGGCCGCCGATGTCGGATGCGCGTGGTGGTTGTTGTGCCAGCCTTCGCCGAATGACAGCAAGGCAACCCACCAGCTGTTGGTCGAAAGATCGCGCGTGGCAAAGCGGCGCGTGCCCCAGGAATGCGTGGCCGAATTCACCAGCCAGGTGCAGTGCAGTACAACCACGGTGCGCAGGAACGTTCCCCACAAAAGCCAGGGCAGCCCGCCAATCGCGAAGAGCGCGACTCCCAGAACAATCTGGGAAACGTAGTGATATTTCGTGATCCAGACGTGGAACTTGTCTTTGGCCAGATCAGGGACGTAGCGGGCCAGCGTGGTGGCATCGTGATGCATGGACTTGCCCACGAGAATCCAACCCATATGCGACCACCACTTGCCGTCGATGGGCGAATGCGGGTCGCCCTCTTGATCGGAATAGCGATGGTGGATGCGGTGCGTCGCCACCCAGAAAATCGGGCCGCCCTCGAGTGCCAGCGTGCCGCAGAGAGTGAGGAAGTATTCGACCCACTTGTGAGTCTTGAATCCGCGGTGTGTGAGCAAGCGATGGTATCCCATGCCAATGCCTAGGCTACCCGCGAACCACCACAGAAAAATCGCGACGAACAACGCTTTCCATGTGAAAAAGAAGAGCGCGGCCACGGCCAGGATGTGAAACGCGATCATGAAGATCGCCGTTATCCAGTTGACTTCATCGTTTGCTGATTGCGGTTTTTCCAGATCTAGCCGTTCCATGTTGTCAGGAGAGTCCCCTAGGTGAGTCGGTCTGCGAATCGAATGAACCCCAACCTATGCTATCAGGAGAAGTGCAGCCGCGAACGTAATACTTTGTGCACTGGTCGAGCCAGTGAAATTACGACGGTAACGATGCGCGGACCTCCAATTCCCCGCTGAACTACGCCGCCTTGCCTTTCACCTGCACGCCCGCCCACTTTTCCAGCAGCGTCAGCGTGGCGGCGTAATCGAGATCTTGGTTCCCATCTTCAGTGGCCATCTCGTAAATTTCTTCGAGGGTTTCCAAACCGGGCAGCTTCACCCGCGCCTCCTTCGCGGCTTCCAGTGTCAGCCGAATGTCTTTATGCATCAGTCGCAGTGGAAAATTCGGCGTGAAATCGCGCTGCAGGATAAAAGGCGCCTTGTACTCCACGACTCCGGAGCGCACCATGGTGGCCTCGATCAAGGCCAGAAGTTGCTGCGCGTCTACGCCCAGTTTGGTGGCCAAGGTCAGCGCTTCCGCAAAGCCTTCAAAGATCATGGCGATCTGCAGATTCATAGCGAGCTTGGTCGCCTGGCCTTTACCGGTTTCTCCCATGCGGAAGATCTTCTTGCCCATGGCGGCAAACAGCGGCTTGAGCCGCTCCACCGAGGCCTCGTCGCCGCCGACAATAAACACGAGCGTGCCTTCGCGCGCGCCGATCTTTGATCCCGTCACTGGCGCGTCCACCCACGCCACGCCCTTGGCCCGAACTCGGTCGGCAAACTTCACGGTCGCCGCCGGAGAAATCGTGCTCGAGTCCGCGATGATCGTCCCTGGAACCAGCGATTGTTCGACGCCATCTTTTCCAAAGATCACGTCGTCGACCGCATCAGTATCGGAAACGCAAAGCCAAACGACTTCCGCATCCTGCGCCGCGGCCGCCGGAGTTGGAGCCACTGCTGCCCCTTCCACTAATTTGCCCGGTGTGCGGTTCCACACCGTGACTACGTGGCCCGCGTTGACGAGGTTCGTCGCCATCGACTGCCCCATGATCCCCAACCCCAGAAACGCAACTCGCATGCGTTACTTCTCCTTCGTGCCGAGAAAAACGTGAAAAAGGAGCGTTTTGGGGATTAGACATGACTGCCGCGCACAGGTCAAGCACGGTTCACCCAGCTTCGGTCTGCAATCCGCATGTTGGCTTGGATGGCTGCGCACGTAGACGCGGCCCGCTCGTTGATTTGACCCGCCGGACTGGAATCTCAGGCCGGTTACCGCCGTACTTTCCGGAACAGCGAAATGCAGCCAAGACGGCTCGGAACTCATCTAAGATTGTTAACGATTAAATAAAACATCCGGACGCATCGCTCTGGGTATCAGGCAAGCGGATGCGGTCTGCTTATCATAAGAGTGAACCGCTTGGGGCAGGACAGCAGGTTTCTGGCAGGATGATCAGGCAAACGCTTCGTACTTCATCCCTGGGCAAGCGCGCCGCGCAATTCGGGCGCCTGGTGCGGCATTCGGCCGTGACGCCGCGTTGCGGCCAGACTCACAAGCCGCGCTTGGTCACCAACGGCGAGCTCGGAGTCACGTTCATCGGGCACTCCAGTTTCTTTTTGCAGATGGGCGGGCAGAGCGTGGTGATCGATCCCAACTTCGCTCGCTGGCTTTTCGTGCTGAAGCGGCTGCGCCGTCCGGGACTGCGCGTCGCCGATCTGCCTGCGGTCGACCTGGTCCTGGTTTCGCATGCGCATTTCGACCATCTGCACCGCGCCTCGCTGCGGGCCATTGTGCAGAACAACTTGCGGACGCATGGGATTGCGCCTGCGATCGTCGTCCCGACGCATGTTTCCGATCTGGTTTCTGATCTCGGATTCTCCGAGATCATTGAGCTCGATTGGTGGAAAACCTCACGCCACCGCAACCTGCTGGTGACGCATGTTCCCTCGCGCCACTGGGGCGCTCGCATTCTGAAGGATTCGCATCGCGGCTACGGCGGCTTTGTGCTGCGGTCGGGCAAGCACTCCGTCTATCATGCGGGCGACACAGCTTATTTTGCAGGCTTCCGCGAAATCGGCCGCCGGCTTGCGCCCGAACTCGCCCTGCTGCCGATCGGGGCCTACAACCCGCCGCAATTCCGCAACGTGCACGCCAGTCCGGCTGACGCTACACGCGCCTTCCTCGATCTTGAGTCTCGCTGGATGGTTCCCATGCACTACGGCACCTTCCGTCTTTCGCACGAACCGGTGGAAGAACCGCTGCAGTTGCTCGGCCAGGAAGCGCGGGCCGCCGGCATCGAGGATCGCGTCGTTGTGCTGGAAGAAGGCGTCACCAGATTCTTCTAGGCCTCGAGTGCGAAAGCGAGTTCCTCAGACGGGCGTTGGCTGTTTTTGTTTCGCCCTGCGCTCTCCACTTTTCACCACGATCCTCCGCCGGTTTTTGGTGTACACTCCATACCACAAATTCCCCACCTAGGAGGCCACTATGGCAGTTAAGCCAATTCCCGACGGTTATCACAGCATCACACCTTTTCTCACGGTTCGCGACGCCGCCCGCGCCATCGAGTTCTACAAGCAGGCGTTCGGCGCCGAGGAAAAGGGCGTGATGAAGGGACCGGACGGCAAAGTCATGCACGCCGAGTTGAAGATCGGCGACTCTCTCATCATGCTGAGCGACGAATTTCCCGAGTACGGAGCGTTGTCGCCGCAGTCCATCGGCGGCTCCGGCATGGGTCTGCACATCTACCTCGATGGAGTGGACGCCGCCTTTGACCGTGCCGTAAAGGCTGGGGCGAAGGTGGAAATGCCGGTGATGGACCAATTCTGGGGCGACCGCTACGGCAAGCTCACCGACCCGTTCGGCCACAAGTGGTCGATCGGGACCCATATCAAGGATTTGTCCATGGACGAGATGAAGCGTGGCATGGACGACGCGATGGCAAAGGCGCAACAAAAGCTACGGAAAACCGCGTAGTTGCAGTTTTGTCAGAGACATCGGGGACGCCCCACGCTTTGCCCTGAGCAAGCGCAGCGCGTCGAAGGGTCTCGCCGCTTTTGCGAGACGTGAGGCTTCTCATCTCCGAAGCACGGAGGCGGGAATCGCAGTCCGGTCTCTTGCTGATCTAGCTGCTAATACGCCAGCAGGATTCTCAGATCGCGCAGATTGTTGCCGGTCGGTCCAATTTCGATTGCATCGCCGAGCGCGCGAAACAACGGATACGCATCAAATCGATCCAGCGAAGCGCGAACATCGAGGCCCAGCGAGCGCGCGCGCGCCACGGTAGTGCCGTCCACAGCTGCGCCCGCCGACGGACTGTTGCCGTCAATTCCGTCGGTTCCCGCGCTGAGCACGGTAATGTTTTCGCCCGCAATCCTGGTTGCGCAGGCCAACGCAAACTGCTGGTTGCGGCCGCCTACTCCGCCGTTCGCAACCTTCACCGTAACTTCGCCGCCGGAAATCAAGCACACCGGCGAAAACTGCTTCCTTAACTCGCGCACCCGATCGAGCAGGTAGTCGGCAGCGCGCTGGTAATCCCAGTCGTCGCAGGAGTTATCCAACTGAACGATGAATCCTGCGCGTTCCGCGGCCTCGCTGGCCCTTTCCATCGCCGTCTGGTTCGACAACACCGGCCACCAGCGCGCCCGAACGAAGGCTGGATCGTCCGACTTAGGGGTCTCTTCCAAGGCATGGCGCTGAAACAGTTCGCGCACTGACGGAGGAAACTGGCGGAGCAGATCGTATTTTTCGGTGATGTGATAGCAATCCTCAGCCGTGGTGGAGTCGGGCATGGTTGGGCCGGAAGCCAGCGCGTCCAGAGCGTTGCCGGGCACATCGGAAACCAGCAACGAGACCTGTTGTGCGGGAAACGCCGCCTGCGCCAACCTTCCGCCCTTCACCGCAGAAAGATGCTTGCGCACCGCGTTAATCTCCGCGATGGGCGCGCCCGAGTGAACCAGCACGTGGTAGGTCGCGACGAGATCGTCAAGCGAAATCTCATCGTCGATCGGCTTCTCCACGATCGAAGAGCCTCCGCCGCTGAGCATGAAGATCACCAGCGCAGAGGCCGGTTGCGCCTCGAGCGCCTTCAGCATCGCGCTGGCCGCCTGGATAGAACCCGCGTTGGGCGTGGGATGCCCGCCGCAAAAGTACCTGAAGCCACGCACTTGCGTGGCCGGCTGAACAGAACTGACCACGATGCCTTCGAGCGAAGCGCCCACCTGATCGGCCAGCGCCTCAACCATAGTGTGTCCAGCCTTGCCCAGCGAGACAACCAGGACGCGGGAGTAGGATTGCAGATCGAACAGATCCTCGCGAACGCGCAGCAGTCCCCGGCCGCACTCCACGTGCCGCGCGAAAGCCTTGGGGATTGAGGCCTCCGCGAGGGCGCTCTGGAAGATCAAGCGCGCGGTCTCGCGCATCTGGCGGAATGTAGACTCGTGGGCAGAATCAAACATGCGTAGATTGTAAGAGAGGCTTTGGCTATCGGCCATCATCAGCAGGCATTGACCGACTCCCGCAGCCGCCGACGAATCAGAAGTTGTACGATGCCGTCAATCTTTCCTCTGAAACCAACCCTCAGGGAACGATTTCTCTGCCTCCTGCTGAGGCGGAACGACATCGTCCTCGTCCGCGGAAACGATTGTGCCTTGGTGATAGAGAATGCGCCAGCCGTCAGGCGTAGACTGCCAGATGGTAGAGCGACGAGTCAGACGTTTAGCTTGGCGCAGTGTGTACGTGAAGAGGTAGGTATCAGGTCCGAGACGGCGAAGACCATAATCGTAGCTCTGCCAGCCTGCTGAAGCCCCGTCGGCGGGCGGATTCTGATCCAGACCCCTGAGAATGAACTCGCGGCTGTAGCGCCGCCCGGATGCTCCCACTTCCCAATACTCCGGCGCCATGACTTTTTCAAACTCTGCGACTGCCAGACCAAACTCGGCGGTGTGAAAAATGGGCTCCCGGCGGCGGAGATCCTCGAAAACACGATCGAGATCAGGATCAACGTGCGTGAACAGGTTGTGACTTGTCATGACGGCATTGTACGAGGGACAGCAAGACCAGAACGGGCCAACAGGAGCTTGCAGCGGATCGTCAAGAAGAACGCGCAGCCATGCCTAGTTGATGCCTGTCGGCTGTAGGCTGACGGTCTCTCTGACCCAGGTCTCAATCGCTTCTCGCAGCTCGCGCAGGCGGCCTTCAAAGAAATGATCCGCGCCCTCCATCACGACCAGCTTCTTCGGTTCCGGCAACGACGCTACCAGCGCCTCCAGCTTCTCCCGCGGGCCAAAACGATCTCTTGCCCCGCTGATGAACAGCTTAGGCTTAATGCACCCCCGCAAGAAATTGAAATTGTAGACGCGTGGGTCGTCGCCCGTGTCGGCCGTAGCAGGAGCAACCGGCAGACCCACGCCGATGACAGCGCGAACCCGCGCGTCCGCACATGCCGCTCGCAGGCCAACTGCGGCGCCAAAGGAAAACCCGGCGAATAGCAGCGGCTGATGAAACTCCGCGTTGAGCCAGTCGAGCGCAGCCTGCACATCTTCGACTTCGCCGATGCCGTGATCGTGCTCGCCCTGGCTCAGTCCAACTCCGCGAAAGTTGAAGCGCAGCACGGGAAAGCCGAAGTCATTCAGCGCCCTCATCGTGTGAAAGACGACTTTATTGTGCAGCGTTCCGCCAAACAGCGGATGAGGATGGCAAACTACCGCAGCGTGAGTTGCGTTCTCAGCACCGGCGTTGAGCAGAGCTTCCAGGCGCCCGGCGGGGCCGTTAAGGAAGAACGAGCGGAGAGAGGTCCCGGAAGCAAGCACATTTCAGATTACAGCAAAAAGCGGATGTCTCGACTTCACCGAATTGCCCGCAAGCGGGCAACCTGGCTACGCTCGAAATGACAGCCCTGTGAGCAACGCCTGGAATGTTCGGTCTGAGGTCTGGGGTCTCCTCTGCTATCCTCTCCTCCATGGACGCTGTCACGCTCACGCGGCAACTCGTGGACATCGAATCCATCACTGGCAACGAAGCCGCGGTTGGAAATTACCTATACGGAGAGTTGTGCCGCCTCGGCTATCAGACAAGAAAGATGCCGGTCGAAGGCGATCGCTTCAACCTCTACGCCATTCCAGAAGACGGGAGCCGGAAGCCGCAAGCCGCGCCATCGATCACCTTCTCGACTCACATGGATACGGTTCCGCCGTTCATTCCTTCATCAGAAGATGAAAGTCGTATTCTCGGGCGAGGCTCGTGCGACGCCAAAGGAATCATCGCGGCGCAGATCGCTGCCGCCGAGCGGCTGCGCCAGCAAGGAGTGCGCGTTGGATTGCTGTTCGTCGTAGGCGAGGAACGCGACAGTTTGGGCGCAGAAGTGGCGAACAAACACGCGCCGTCCGGCTGCCGCTTCCTCGTGAATGGCGAGCCCACCGAGAATCTCATTGCGCTCGCGTCGAAGGGAACCCTGCGCGTTGAAATAACCGCGAGGGGAAAGATGGCGCATTCGGCTTATCCGGAACTGGGCGAGTCGGCGATTGACAAGCTGATCGCGGCCCTGGCGCGGTTGCGGGAGATGCCGCTGCCTTCCGATCCCGAAGTTGGCCCGTGCACACTAAACATTGGAACGATCGAAGGCGGGCGGGCGCCCAACGTGATTCCGGATTGCGCGCACGCAGATTTGCTCTTCCGGCTCGTCGGCCCGACGGACGATCTCCGGCGGCAGATCGTGGAAGCTGCGGGCGACCAGGTCGAGGTCACGTTTCCGCTGGAAATTCCTTTTGTGCGCCTGCGCACGATAGAGGGAGTGCCCAGGATGACTGCTGCCTTCACGACCGATATCCCGAAGCTGACGAACTGGGGTGAGCCGCTGCTGATTGGTCCGGGATCGATTCACCTCGCGCACACTGACGGCGAGTACATCGAGAAGCAGCAACTCCACGATGCGATCGATCTGTATTGCAAAGTTGCGAAGATGCTGCTGAGGATTCAGTAATGGCAAAGAGGGACATTTTTTCTGAGCTGATGGAGGGTGTCGCCGCGATGAAGGCTCACCGCGAGGGCAAGATTACCCTGCGCAGCTACAAAATCGAGGCGGCGCCGTTGCCCAAGGTGGATTCCCGGCTCATCCGGGACACGCGAAAAAGACTGCGCTGCTCACGGGCCGTATTCGCGCGCAAATTGCGGATCAATGAGCGAACGCTGGAAAAATGGGAGCAGGGGCGAGCGACGCCGAATCCTCAAGCAGCGGCGCTGGTGCTGCTGGTGCGGCGCTATCCGGATACGATGGCGCGGTTGGATGAAGTGGCGGAGGGATAGTGCGCTCAAGAATGTCTCCAGATAAGGTATGCTACCCACGGCCCTCTTGTCGACGAGCTCTGGCTAGAGACTAATGCCTTCTACGGCGCTGGACTACATCACGGTTAAGGGCTTCAAGAGTATTGCATCAATCGAGAAGCTCGAACTGAGACCGGTCAACGTGTTGATTGGCTCAAACGGTTCGGGAAAATCGAACTTCATAGGTGTTTTTGCATTTCTCCATGCGGTCCGGGAAGAACACCTCCGTGAATACGTGATCCAAGCGGGAGGTGCGGAGAAGGTACTTCACTTCGGTTCCAAAACAACGAAGCACGTTGATTTTCGTCTTTCGTTTCAAGAAGAACGAAATCAGTATGAGCTCGTCCTGTCGCCCACACAGGACGACGGCCTTTACCCGTCTTCGGAGACCGCATTCTTCTGGGGGGGGAAGCCCTATCCGAAACCCTATGACGTTCCTCTTGCGCCGCGCGAGCAGGGCCGTGAGGCCGGAATCAGCGACCCGGGGCTCAAAAGAACGCCGGGTTGGGTGCGGGCTCGCCTAGGCGGCTGGCGTCTATATCACATGCACGATACGAGCGTGTCATCGCCGATGCGCAAAACAGCGAAGGTGGACGACAATCAGTTTCTTCGGCCGGACGGCTCTAATCTTGCGGCATTTCTCTATTACCTACAAGAGAAGCACCGCACCTCTTATAGCCTAATTCGCCGAACGGTCCAGCGTGTGACTCCGTTCTTCGATGACTTCAGGTTGGCACCGTCTCGGCTTAAGCCCGACGACATCAAGCTTGAATGGAAGCACAAGAGGTCGGATCAGTATTTTGATTCAGGTTCGTTCTCCGACGGCACACTTCGATTTATTGCCCTTGCGACCCTCTTTCTCCAGCCGAAAGAGTACCTCCCGTCCGTCATACTTGTTGACGAACCGGAGTTGGGTCTGCACCCCTACGCCATCGAAATGCTTGCCGCTCTGATGAGACAGGCCTCAGAAGCAACCCAGGTGATTGTCTCTACTCAGTCCTCTCTCCTGTTGGACCATTTTGACCCTCAGGATGTGCTTGTTGCAAACCGCGTGAACGGCGGGACACACATCGAACGTCTTGAGCACGCGCAATTGCATGACTGGTTGGAGGATTATAGCTTAGGCCAACTTTGGGAGAAAAATGAATTTGCTGGGCGCCCGGCTCCGGAATAGCGATGGCACGCCTCCTGATTCACGTTGAGGGCCAAACCGAGGAAGGATTCGTAAACGAGGTTTTGCGCGACTACCTGATTGGCGTCGGTTATGAGTCGGTCAGCGCGCGCATCGTTGGAAATGCCCGTTTGCGTCAACGGCGTGGTGGCATTCGCCCATGGCCTTCCGTCCGAAAGGACATCCTGAACCACCTCAAACAAGATGCCGGTTGCCTCGCGACAACGATGGTTGATTTCTATGGCCTTCCCAGAGATGGCGATGGCGCTTGGCCGGGTCGGGGCACAGCAACTGGGGCCAATACGCCATGGAAGGCCTCGCTGGTCGAGACGGCACTGGCGGATGACCTTGCCAAAGAGGCACGGAACCAAGTTGACCCCACGCGATTCATCCCCTTTGTCGTAGTGCATGAATTTGAAGGGCTTCTTTTCAGTGATTGCACTGCCTTTGCCCAAGGCATCGGTCGAGTGGATTTGGAGCCGAAGTTCAGACAGATTCGGGAAGCGTTTGCAACGCCGGAGGACATCAACGATTCCCCTGACACTTGTCCTTCCAAACGAGTGACAGATTTGATTCCAGGATATGAAAAGCCGCTGTTCGGAACTCTGGCAGCACTTGAAATCGGGCTAACCCGAATCCGGGCATCATGTCCTCACTTTGAGGAGTGGCTGCAGAAGCTTGAGTCGCGTGTGCATTCATAGTGCAAGATCTCACTAGACTCGCCTCACGATAGACTGTCTCAATGACCAGCCCGATAGTCAATTCCCTTTCCCGCGCTTCCTCCGCTTACCTGCGCTCGGCCATGCATCAGCCGATTCGCTGGCAGGAGTGGGGCGAGGAGGCCTTCGCCGTGGCGCAGCGCGAGAACAAGCCGATGCTGCTCGACATTGGGGCGGTGTGGTGTCACTGGTGCCATGTGATGGATCGCGAGTCCTATGACGATCCCGAGATTGCTGCAATCGTCACTGAGCACTTCATCGCGGTAAAGGTGGATCGCGACGAGCGTCCGGACATTGACAGCCGCTATCAGACGGCGGTGCAGGCGCTCAGCGGGCAGGGCGGATGGCCGCTCACCGCGTTTCTCACGCCCGACGGCAAGCCGTTTTACGGTGGAACGTATTTTCCGCCGAGCGATGGCTATGGGCGTCCGAGCTTTCGGCGTGTGCTGCTGAGCATTGCAAAGGCTTATAAAGAACAAAATGGCGACGTGGTCGAGCAGGCCAAGATGGTTGAGAGCGCGATTGCCCAGGCGGAATCGTTTGCCGGACGCGGCGCGCACATAACCGAGAGCGTGATTGCCGCGATTCAGGAATCGGCGTTGAAGATGTTTGATCTTGAGCATGGCGGGTTTGGACGCGCGCAGAAATTCCCACATCCCTCGGTGCTGGATTTGCTGATCGAAAGATGTGCGCGACATGAGGCTTCGCCTCAACGAGGACCCGCCCATTTCGTCGAAGACTCCCACTTCTCGCAAAAGCGGCGAGAAGTGGGGCACCCAGACTCTTCTTCGAACCACGACCGGCTGCGCGACGTCATCGTCACTACCCTCGAGCACATGGCCAAGGGCGGGGTCTATGACCAGCTGGCGGGCGGTTTCCATCGCTATTCGGTGGATGAGCGCTGGGTGGTGCCGCACTTTGAGAAGATGTGCTACGACAATTCCGAGCTGCTGAAGAATTATGTGCACACCTATCAGGCGACCGGCATCGAGTTCTTCGCGGATGTTGCCCGGGACATCATTCGCTGGATGGATGAATGGCTGAGCGATCGCGAGCGCGGCGGTTTCTACGCCTCGCAGGACGCCGACTACTCGATGGAGGACGACGGCGATTACTTTACCTGGACGCTCGACGAGGCGCGAGCGGTTCTCACCGAAGACGAAGCGCAAGTTGCGGCTCTGCACTACGACATCAACGAAATCGGAGAGATGCATCACAATCCGGCGAAGAATGTCCTCTACATCCGCGCGCCGATCGAAGAAATTGCGCGGCGCATGAATCTCGGGCCGGAGCGGGTGCAAGAACTGCTGGCGTCGGCCAAGCAGAAGATGCTGGCGGCGCGGCTCAAGCGACCGACGCCTTATGTAGATAAGACCGTTTACGTCGGCTGGAACAGTTTGTGCGTTTCTGCCTATCTGGAAGCGGCGAAAGTGCTCCGTCTCGATGGCGCGCGACGGTTTGCGTTGCGCTCACTGGATCGGGTGCTGGCGGAAGCGTGGAGACAGCCGCCGGACGGGAGGGGCAGCGCAGGCGAGTCCACAGCGCGGCTATTGCATGTAGTTGCCTACTCCGATCCGAAGGCCGAGCATCGCGAAGTTCCCGGCATGTTGGATGACTATGCCTTCACTGCGCTGGCTTGCCTCGATGCTTATGAGGCAACGGCCGATCTGAGTTACTTCAAATTCGCGCAGGCGATTACAGACGCGATGATCGCGCGTTTCTTCGACGCGACCGGGGGCGGGTTCTTCGATACCGAACCGACGGCTGATGGCAAGAATCTTGGCGTGCTGGCCACACGGCGCAAGCCTCTGCAGGATTCGCCCACGCCAGCAGGCAATCCCATGGCAGCAATACTGCTCGTGCGGCTGCATCACTATACAGGCGAGGCTCGATATCGCGACCGGGCAGAGCAGACGCTGGAGGCTTTCGCTGGCGTGGCCGAACAGTATGGGATGTTCGCCGCGACTTATGGCATTGCCGTAGCGCACTGGTTGGAAAGTCCGGTGCAGATTGTCGTGCTCGCCGGAAATGGCGGCGACAACAAGGCAGATCAACTACTCGCGGCTGCGACCGCGCCCTTCCGTTTCAACAAGACCACGCTGCGGTTGACCGCGAGTCAAGCAGTGGCGGGGAATCTCCCGCCCGTCTTGGCGAATAGCATTCCCAGCCTTCCTCACTTGGGTTCGGGGCGATCGTTTGCTGTGATTTGTTCCGGGACGACTTGCCAGCCGCCGGTTTTTGAAGTTGATGAACTGGCGTCGCTCGCTGCCGCTTGCACCGATCGAAGTAATTAGTCCATTAGACTAGCCCACGCAAGAGAAAGGCTGACGGCTTTGTTGGTTGCCGTCAGCCCAAATAATTCCAAGCCTGTGGGTGGCGCAGGTTACCACAGGTTACTTTGGTTACCTTGCGGTTCAAACCTGCCTCGGATTAACTACCACCAAGGGGCTTTGATAATTCCGCATTCTGGTTTTGGCTCTGGGCATGTAATGATCGGGCCTCCGTCCGCTGCGGCGGGAACCGGTTGGATGGCGGCCACGACGAAAGTGCCCACAATGCCTACGATCAGGATTGCGACCCTGATTGCGCGTTTCATGGGTTTTCTCCTTGGTACCCCGCGCTGGATGACGCATGGGAAGTGGCATCCAGCGCGGCCCTAAATTATAGAACGCAAGTCAACCTCTGTCTGCAACAATCTTTACCACTCCAGCCTGTGAGTTCTGCGAAAGAACCCTGTGCCTGAAGGGCTTCCGGTAGATAAGCCTATATTATTCAGTCACTTACGCCAGACATGTGATTGCCGTCTCTCGATATTTCCTAGCCTGATGCCTGGCCGACAGGCCGAGTCAGAGCAGGAGCAGAGTGTTGAAACGGATCAAGAAAACAGAAAATAGTGGGTATCACGTCCAGAACCCGTGGGTTAGCTCTTGGGCCCGGCTTGCGCTCCGGAGAGACTGAAGCTGCCCGCGCTCGCCGCCGCACTCCGGGCGGCGGGTGTTGCTGCCCGGTTCTCGCTCGAGCGAGGCTCGCTTAGCCGAGTGCGGGAAAGAGCGCGATCTACCATCCCTTCGAACATCGGGATCAGAGAATCGTTGGGCAACGGATGGTGAATATCGGAAAGACCCTGCTCCCAGCGTTGCGGTCGGAACAGCGTGCTGGAAACATTGCGTGCTGGACTGGGCGCCACCAGGTAGCCTAGCCATACGCCAAGGCTGAGGTCGTAGGCAGCCATATTGACGATGCTCATCCAGGGGTTGCTCAGGTGGTTCCCAACCCAGGAGGCAATCAGAGCCAGTTCGACCACGGCAAAGGAACCAAAGCCCAAAGCAATCCCGAAGCTGTGCCGGCGGCGGCTAATGCCCAGGTAGCGGGCGAAGAAAAGCAGGAACAGAATCATGCCAACCTGAACGATGCGCACGCAACGCTGCGCAGTGGTAATGGCCTGCATCCAGGGCGTCATGCCAGTGGAGTTGGTCGAGACCGAGACCACCCCAGCCACCAGCAACATCACCAAACCGGCCCATTTGAACAGCACCGTGCCGAGATCTTGCAAGGTGTGGAAGGAGCGGAAAACATCCACGAAAACTTCGTAAATTACGCCAAAACCGAATGCCACACTGACCGCGCTCGACAACCAGTAGAAGTAGAGAATCGCAGTGCCGCGCCCGTGCGTTGCATAGATGACGGCGAAAGTAAGAATCTGAGTGAGAATATAGCCAAAGAAGAACTTGAATTGGCGTTGCAGACCGCGCCGGAGCATCAGGACAGCGATGGCGACCTGGAGCACAGGATGTGCCATCCAGAGCGCGTGATACAGAGCCATCGTCTTGTTGACCATGGTGTGGGCGTCGATCCTGGCTATTTGCAGCCGAGGTCAAGCGTCGTGCATCCGGGCTCAGGTAGTTGTCATCGGCGCGGTTAGGAGTACCTTAGCCCTTCGTTCACCTCAGTTCAATATACCTAGGTAACATTGGTAACGTTACGATCGTGCCATAGGGTCAGGCAGGGGGCTCTGGCGGGCGCACACCGCCGCGCTCCAACTGCTCTCTTTTGAGAGTCGGCTGGCAGCGCGGCATCGTTGCTGATGGCAGGGATCAGCTCATGCGTCGGGCGTAGAGTGAATGTAGGCCCGCATCATCCGCACTTCCTCATCTTTGGCATCGAGGTCGTGCAGCAGGATGTCGCGCAGCGAGATCATGCCGACGAGTTGTCCCTCGTGGCAAACGGGGAGATGGCGGAAGTTGTGGCGCCGCATCAGGGCCATGCAATTCTCCACTGCCTCGTTCATGCTGACCGTGAGAGGATCGTCGGTCATGACCTCCGCCAAACAGGTGCCGACCGGATCGCGGCCTTCAGCCACCACCCGCCTCATGAGGTCACGTTCGGAGAAAATCCCCACCAGTTTGCCCTGGTGCAGAACGGGGACCGCGCCAATATTGTGCTCGACCATGGCCTTCACGGTTTCCAGCACAGTGTCGCTCAGTTCCGCCTGATAGGTTTCCTGATTCTTGATCAGGTCGCAGATACGCATCGGACACCCCCCAGACGACAGAAGTTTCGAGCCTTTCCACGAGCATCTATCGGGGCGCGAGTATATGACGAAACGGCAGCGGAAGAAAAGAAGAAAATTGAAAAAATGAGGAAATTGCGCCAAATCGGGACCGTCCGGCCGCCACCCCATTTGACAAGACCGCTAGCGTTTCCTGTGGAATGGCTGGGACGACTCACGTTTACGAGCTCATATTTGCGATGACTCATTGCCGACGAACACAAAGTAGGAACAGTTCCACAGATTCGTGGGCACGGTTCCGCGGGAACGGGCCGTAACCACCAGGTTGTAATCGCCGGCACTGCTCAGGTTCAGTTCGGCCAGCGGATCGCGCCAGGAAGGCTGCGGTCCCAGCGCTTGCGCTGGTTCGATCACCGCCAGCCAGCCCAGAAATTCGTAGAGATCGCGAGTGCGGGAATATCCTGGAATGGCGAACGAAATCTCTCCATTCTGTTCGGCAAAACGCCACGCGAGCGAGGCCGCCAAATCGACCGCTTTCTCGTAAGCGCGCTCGGAGATCAGCCCAGCCGCCGGATTGTCGAAGGCGATACACAGTTTGCGCTCGTCCTCGCGGGCGAACTCGCGGACCTTCAGCGAACCGGATTTTGCGGTGGCTTTCCAGTCCACATGGCGCGCCGAATCTTCGGGAGCATACTCGCGAATGCGGTGCAGGTCGGAACCGCGGCCGCGCACGAAGCTGGCCCACTCGCCACGCACCAGCGGCAGAATCTCGAAGAACTCATCGGTGAGCTCGATGCGCGGATACACCAGCACTTCCCGGGGCAACGAAACATGGCGTGTCTTGGTCAGGAAGGCAAAAGGAAAGCGCGTGGCCAATCCGAAGCCGTCTTCGCGATAACGTCCGCGGCGGTCGAACCTCAATTCCAGATCGGCGGACAGTTCAGCCTTCGGGGGAACATACGGGAAGTAGGCCATACCTTCGAAGATGCCGGGGGGCTGCAGGCCGGACGACACTCGGCGCAACTTACGATCAGGAAGGCGCAGCCATTGCCGCTCCGGCGGACGGTGAAAGGGAAAGCCAAATGTGGACGCTTCCCATTGCCACTTCCCCGCCGCCTTGCTTTTATTCCGTGTGGAAACGACACGCACGGAAAACGAGGGCCAGAAACGGCGCGGGTTATGCAGCACAATGCGGCCCAGCACCGCGCGCCCAGCGAAGACGTGCTCGGGCAAACGGACGTCGAGTTCGAGCCCGCGCAACACCCACGCGGAGACCACGCCAGAAACCAGAATCGCCGCCAGCATGGCCGCGACCACAATATAGAGCAGGTTGTTGCCCGTGTTGAGTGCGGCGATGCCGATCACCAGCGTAACCAGCACGTAGACGACACCCACCCGAGTAACATCGTAGTCGAACGATTCGCGCAGCCGCTCGACGGCCACGCGGCGCGCCAGATACGGCACCGTGACCAAGCCGACCCAAGTGGCGAGGATCAGCGAGATCGACGCCAGAATCACCGTGGCCCAAACGTAGCCTGCATCACGCGAAGCTGTGGAGAATAGCGCTGCCGCGAACGCGAGTCCCAGACCCAGCAGCGCCAGCAGAAATCGGATCCAAACTTCCACCCCGCCGGTTTGCATCCACTGCGCCCGGCGGCGCGCCGCCGCCACAGGACTCGACTTCAACGGATTGGCATAGGCAGAACCCACTGTTTTCGAGGCTAGCATTCCCAGCCAGAACGGACAATCCGGATTCGCTTGCAGGCCAAGCGTTCGTAACCTCCGAAAAAGGGCTGGCCGGGACGCGGATCCTCCGATCAGGAACTCGCTTGACGTCAAACTCATGTGCTAACCTGCGTCTCGGCGGTTCGCCAGCTTCTTTCAACGTGCTGGGGCTGCGAATACGACCCGAACCTTCTTCATGCAGGAACAGGACACAAACCGCCTGAACAACTTGAGTGCCGCGGCGCGTGGCTGGAAACCGCTCAAAGACCTGCTCCATCGAGCCCGCGACCCGAAGTGGGTGGCCGATTGCATACTGCGCCTTCTGGCGCAGGGTTGGGACGCGATTTCGCCTGCGGAGTTCTCGCGCTTGTACCGGCGCGTCCGCCGGCGCACGATGTGCAGCAACGCCCGTTTGCGAGGTCTCTATCGCGGGGTAAAGTACGTGGTGGAAAACAGGATTCCCGGCGATTTCGTCGAGTGCGGATGCGCGCTGGGAGGCAGCGCCGCCTTGATGGCATTAACGCTTTATCACCTCGGAGCAAGCCGATCCCTCTGGCTTTTCGACACTTTCGAGGGCCTGCCCGCGCCTACTGCCCAGGATCCGGACTTCGAATTTGCGAACCTGTACACGGGCAGCTGTCTGGGCACGCTTGAAGAAGTCCGGCACCTGTTCGAGGAACTCCATGTCGAGGCGCGCGTGCGTTTCGTAAAGGGCCTCTTTCAAGAGACGCTCCCTGCAACTCAAGTCTCCGAGATTGCCCTTCTCCACATTGATGGAGACTGGTATGAAAGCGTGAAGACCTGCCTGGCCAACCTTTACGACAAGGTCGTCCCGGGAGGAATCATCCAGTTTGACGACTACGGATACTGGAATGGCGCTCGCAGAGCGGTGGATGAGTTCCTTGATTCTCGGAAGATTCGAACGCCACTCGTGAAACTGGATTACGCTGGCAGGCTGCTAGTTAAGCCACCTTTCGCAGGCGAGGCCATGAAATGAATTGGGGCTCCAAAAATCCAAGCCACCAGACCAGCATAGAGCCTTAGACGCGTGACCAATTCTTCCGGCTCAAGGCCTATCTGTTGCCAGCCTTGACGAGCAACCAGCGGGCTACGCGCCCGGCTCCGCGAAGCAGCGCTGCCGGATCGTTGGTGTGATGCAGGACATCGGAGAATAGCACCGCGTCGAAAGCGCCATCATCAAACGGAATGTGCGAGCCATCGAATACCTCGACCGGAATATGCGGGTTCTGCGGTTTCTCCCCGAACTCTTATATCACCGTAGCAGCGGAGGCTCGAAGCGGAGGATAACCGAAATTTACTCATGGCACGGCTTACCCGAATAAACTCGCACTTCTGATTCCGATTCTGTTGTGCTACCCTTCTGGCCGCGCAGAACCTGCGCATCTTCACAGGCATTCTCATACGCAACGTTAAGGAGACTCTTCTATGCCTATTGGTAAACGCATGTCAGCGGAATTCTTTGGAACCTTCTGGCTAGTCTTTGGCGGATGCGGCGCTGCAGTTCTGGCCGCAGGCGTACGCAACGTCGGAATCGGATACGCCGGCGTCGCTTTGGCTTTCGGTCTTACTGTTCTAACCATGGTTTATGCCGTCGGACATATCTCAGGTGGCCACTTCAATCCGGCGGTGAGCGTGGGACTTGTCGTCGGCAAGCGCTTCCCCGCTAAGGAGCTGCTACCCTACGTCATCGCACAGGTCGTGGGAGCAATTGCGGCCGCAGGCGTGCTCTACATCATTGCCAGCGGAATGGCCAATTTCGATGTCCACGCCGGGTTCGCCTCGAACGGCTACGGCGCCAATTCTCCCCAGGGATATTCCCTGCTGGCGTGCTTCCTTGCTGAGGTCGTGCTGACCGCGTTCTTCCTGCTCGTGATCATGGGTGCGACCGACAATCGTGCTCCCAAAGGATTCGCGCCGATCGCCATCGGCCTTTGCCTGACGCTGATCGATCTGGTCGGCATCCCGGTGACGAATACTTCCGTCAACCCGGCCCGCAGCACCGGCCCGGCAATCTTCGCCGGCGGCTGGGCGTTGCAGCAGTTGTGGATGTTCTGGGTCGCCCCCCTGATCGGGGGAGCCCTGGGTGGCGGGATTTATAGGACGTTGTTCGGCGAATAGAGAAACCGAGCCACGAATTTCACCGATCGAACACTCCTGTACAGAGTAGGTTCTCAGGGCCTCCCCCTGCTTTCCCATTTTGGCCCTCCATCCCAAATTTGTGGATATTTGTCTTCGCCTTATGTTCGTATTCGGATATACAATGCGCCCTAGCGAACAGGAGGTGAACTTTGCCAGAGATTTCGCTGACAGATTTTGTTGATTTTGTAATTAAGGCCGGAAGCCCGAAACTGACGAAGGTTCGGGAAATTGTCAATCGGGGAAAATACTCACCCGCGTGCGATTATTGGAAGGCTCTCCGTGAGCACATCACAGATGTCCACCGCGACAATGTTAAGCTCGGCGCGATGAGTCAGGCGCTTGATCCAAAAAAGAGGCACCGTTATGAGGCAGCCATCGTTGGATATCGGAAGTTTATGCGCAAAACCGGAGAAATGTATTACTTCGAACCGCCATCTGAGCGATGGGTAAGCTCGGGACTCACAGTCCGTGTAAATCCTGAATTCGGCCTTGGCATAGGCGGCCGGCGATACGTTGTAAAGCTCTATTTCAAGGATGAAGAGCCCACGAAGCACCGCCTCAATGCAGTGCTAGAACTGATGAGGATTGCGCTTAAAAAAAAGCCGTTCGAGGACGTAACTGTGGCTGTGCTCGACGTCGCAAACAGCAAGTTCATCCCGCAAGACACGGAAAGCCCTGGCTTCGACATCTTGCTGGCTGCTGAAGCACAATCTTTCATGACGATGTGGAATTCTATTACGGAAAAGGCCGCTCTGCCACGCCCTGCGGCATAATGCTGAGGGCGCTGGCTCAGGTCGCTTCACGTCAGTACTCTGCTAGTTCCTTCATCGCCAAATACAGATCGTTTGGCTGGGGCAGGATCGCGTCTTCGAGAATCGGCTGGTAGGCGACGAATACGTCTTTGGCGGCGACGCGGCGGACTGGGGCATCGAGCTTGTCGAAAAGCTGGTCGGCGATGCGGGCGGCGATTTCGGCTCCGTAGCCCCAGCTTAGCGTGTCTTCGTAGGCAACGAGCACGCGATTGGTCTTCGAGACTGAAGCCGCGATCGCGTCCCAGTCAAACGGGTTCAGCGAGCGCAGGTCTATCAGCTCGACTTTCACTCCCTGCTCGCGTTCGAGTTTCTGCGCGGCTTGCAGGGCGCGCGGCACGACCGCGCCGTAGGTGATCACGGTCAAGTTGTCGCCAGGATGAACGATCTTCGCCTTGCCGAACGGAATCATGTATTCCGGGCCGGGATAGGGCGCGCGTCCGAAAGCCTCGCGATACAGGCGCTTGTGCTCAAGGAAGAGTACGGGGTCGTCGCAGCGGATAGCGGTGCGCAGCAGCCCGGCGGCATCGAGCGCATTCGATGGAAAGACGACGCGCAGACCGGGAATGTGCGTGAAGATGCTCTCGCCGCACTGCGAGTGATAAATGGCGCCGCCGGTGAGATATCCACCGATGGCGGTGCGAATCACTACGGGGCAGGAGAAACCGTTATTCGAGCGCCAGCGTATGGTGGGCAGCTCGTCGCGCAATTGCATCATCGCGGGCCAGATGTAATCGAAGAATTGAATCTCGACCACCGGCTTCAGCCCGCGCGTAGCCATGCCGGTAGCGCGGCCGACAATGGCCGCCTCGGCCAGCGGTGAATTGAACACGCGATCGCTGCCAAACTCGTTCTGCAGGCCGAACGTGAGCTTGAAGACTCCGCCCTTGCCTTTCACCAGCTTGCGTTTCAGATATTCTTCGCGGCTGACGTCGGCGACGTCTTCGCCGAATATCACGATGCGCTCGTCGCGCTTCATCTCGTCGCGCAGCGTCAAGTTGATCAGATCCGCCATCGTTTTGGTCGTGGGCTTCTTGCCGTCGGATGTGGCGGTTTCCACTGGCGCCGGCTGAGTATCGAAGACGGACGACGCCGGATCGATATCGGGCGAGTAGATGTACTCCGTGATCGATTCGGGCGCAGGCGGAAGAGCTTCGAGCGCCAGGTCCACCGCGGCCTGCAGTTCCGTCTCGACTTCCCTTTCGAGCTGATTGATGCCCTTGTCGTCGAGAATGCCCTCGCGCAACAGAAACATCTGCGTGCTGGTC
>Ga0187771_10000238_pt1 | contig 31520 bp, 22 predicted proteins | sample 0116_SJ02_MP15_1_FD_133139 | JGI IMG/M metagenome (GOLD analysis project Ga0187771, IMG submission 133139) | Tropical peat soil microbial communities from peatlands in Department of Meta, Colombia - 0116_SJ02_MP15_10_MG | ecosystem: Environmental > Terrestrial > Soil > Wetlands > Peat | place...
CAGATCCCCAAATTCCTCAATTCCTGAATTCCCAAATTCCTCAATCGTTCCTTCTTAAAGCAACCTGAAAGTCTTAAGCCATCCGGGCCGTTCGGCGAGGGCCGAATCGATGGATGCCTGCGCTCCCAGCACCTTCACGATTCCGTTGCTGTTCACCTTTTCCAATACCTCGGCGAAAGCCCTGAAATCCTTTGCAGTAGCGCCCAGGACCTGCTCGCGCATCTTTTGGCGCATTTCTTCGCTCTCCCCGGTCAGGCGGCGAAGCATCGAGACATAGCCTTTCATATCCGGAAGCATATGGGAATCCATGTCTCCAATGGCCCCTATTATGGCTTTGCGGACCTCATCTTCGGGAAGATCGGCACGGCGAAGAAATTCGGCCGCACCGTCGAAGTTCTCAATAGTTTTCATCAGGTTCGGGTCACGGTATGAAATGAAAGTGAAGACCCCGGACATGCGGTCGAACAGGCAGAACCCGCCATAGGCGCCCCCCTGCACCCGCACTTTCTCCCAAAGCCAGGTGCTGCGCAGATAGCCCGCCACAACCTTGCTTGACCCATGCGGTTCATATCCTTCCCGGTAAAGGTCCGCTCCTTTCCCCACATAATTTACCTGTGAGGGGATCATTATTCCTTCAAATTGTGCGAAAAGCCCGGTTCTTTGCCAGGTCTCCATCACCGGCGCCCGTTCGGGGAGGGAACGCAGAAAACCTCTCAGGGGACCCTCTATCGAGTGAAGGTCCTTCCTGCCGGCGGTCAAATTGAAAGCCATTGTCGAACTGTTGGTAAGCAGGCTGCGGACCTTTTCCAGGGTTGAGAGCACACTTTCCCAGTCATTGTCAATCTCTCCGGCTAGCTGCCCCAGGAAAAGAAAATAACTTATTCCATCGGTCAGTTCCCTCACCCAGTCCGCATGGTTGTAGTGAGCGCGGATACGCAGATTGATAAGCTGGTGGCCGCTGGGCACGATTTTCCGTTCCTGCCTGGCCTTCTCGGTGAGAACGATCTGCCGCAACCGCTCCCTGTCATCGAGCTTAACGGCACCCAATACCTCAGAAAGGATATCGGCAAGATCGCCCATCTGCCCGGTCATACTCTTGCCGCGCAGGAAAAGCCACGTAGCAGGCAATCCGTTGCCAATCACCGAGGAGGTGAACACCTCAGGGTGGATGCCGCCGGTTTTGCAGCTGATTTTTTGGGATAAAGATACGAAATCCTGAAAGTCGGTCCCCATCTCGAGCAGCATCCGGCCGAAAAGAGGCGCGTAAGGCAAATACGGCTCGGGAAGAACCTGAAGATTGAACCCGACGTCGAGGTAGGCAATGCCGCTTGTGAAAAGATCGTGATAAAAAGCCAGCACATCCGGGACAGGTCCGGGTTCTATGGGAATAATCCTATTGCGCTTGTCCAGGTCCGAAATCTTCAGAACTGGAATCCTTGCCAAGGCTTCCGGTGAATCCGGCCTCGACTGAATCTCTTGAAGTGTTTTCGCCTTTTCGATAATCCGGCCTATTTTCTCAGCCGGAAAGGAATCTCTGATTGCCTCCAACCTCCTCGTTTCCTCCTCTATTTCCTTTTCAGCAAGTCCCGGCTCCGGCTGGAGCAAAACGACTGTGCGGTGCGTGTTTTCGATCAGATGGCGTTGGATGAGGCCCTCGAGAAAACCTCCGGACCTCAGATGTTGCTTCACCTGGTTAAGGGGCGATTCGAAGGCCGGCAGAGAAGTGGGATCGGCATCATGGAGCCAGGTGCAAAGCGCGCGCAGCATAACCGCCAGCCCTTGAGGGAAGTTTCCGTAGTTGTTTTCACGCAGTCTGAATTCGATCGTGTTCACGCCTGCCTGGATGGTCTCGGGATCGATGCCGTCGCGGGCAAGAGTCGACAGGGTCTCAAAGATGATAGTTTCAACCTTATCGGCATCGCCCGGGCGGATTCCCTTGAGACCAATGGAGAAAAAGAGTTGGCGCAGCTCGGTCTCAAGGCCGACCCCGGCAATATCTTCGCCCAGCCCGGAATCTATTAGGGCCTTCCTCAAGGGTGAACCCGGCATGCCAATGAGAACGTATTCCAGGACCTGAAAGGCAAGATTCAGCTCGGCATCGGTCACTTCAGGCAGAAGCCAGTTAACGGTCACCATGCCTTTGAGTCCACCCGAACCGGCATCATCCGGACCCACGCCAAAAGAGCGTACAATCCGGGCGGGTAATCTCTTCGGCGCCTGAAGAGGCACAGCCGAATCTGGCTCGGCGCGGATGAAATCCTGGAGGTATTGCTGCACTATTTCAAGTCTTCCGTCCGGATCGTCATTGCCGTAGAAATAAATCCTCGAGTTGGAAGGATGGTAGAATTTGCTGTGGAACGACTTGAATTGTTCAAAAGTAAGAGTTGGGATTACCCGCGGGTCACCGCCGGAATCCAGCCCGTAAGTGGTATCAGGGAAAAGAGACTGCTGGGAGATCTCCGAGAGCAGGCTGTCCGGCGAGGAATAGACCCCTTTCATCTCGTTGTAGACTACTCCCTTGATTTCAAGTGGGGCCTCGGGATCATATAGCTCATAATGCCATCCCTCCTGCTGGAAAACGAAGGGAGTCAGGCGCGGGTAGAAAACCGCGTCCAGATATACGTCGACCAGATTGTAGAAATCCTGTGCGTTCTGAGAGGCCACAGGGTAGCATGTCTTGTCGGGGTAGGTGAAGGCGTTTAGAAAGGTTTTAAGCGATCCTTTGATGAGTTCTACAAAAGGTTCTTTGACCGGGTACTTTCTGGACCCGCACAGCACCGAGTGCTCAAGAATATGAGCTACTCCGCTCGAATCCGACGGCGGTGTGCGAAAGCAGACGCCGAAAACCTTATTATCGTCCTCGTTTATAATCGAAAGCAGCTCGGCGCCGGTTGGGATGTGCCTGTAAAACCGGGCGACGCCCCTGAGTTCTGCAATTTGCTTTTCGAAAATGAGTTCAAATTTATCTTTGGCCGCCATAAGTTTTCTCCGCGGTTCCGGGGGTCAATCCGCAGGGGCTTTCCCCCGCCTTATAAGGATAATGGGTTCATCCCATTTGAAAAGAACTCCTTGCTTATCCGACATTATAATTTCGAGATGCTCGGGTTTCAGCAAGCCAAGCGAAATATCGTGTCCATGCCGTTCGCCGGGCAACACTTTCTTATCGAAAACCAGCGATTTGAATTTCTCGGGGTCCGGGTGCCAGGCAATTATTTTACGGCCTTCGTCGAGGTTTTTCACACGTACAGGGTAAAAGTCAGTTTCCCCTTTGAGCGCGGCGTTTGCGAAAATCCAGTTGCCAGCTTCCCTCAGGTAGCAGTCAATGGGTTCACTGCCGGCTCCGGCTTTGACGTCGGTAAGCCTTAGAATGCCTTTGTCTTTATCGAGCACTTCTATCCTGATAAGATCAGAATTGTCGTCTGAGCAATCGGCAGCCCATATCCCGGCCCATTCTTCAATCTTGACGGCGTGAGGCTTCTCTCCGACAAGGTATTGACTTTTTACCTGTTCGGCGCACCCCTGGATGAACACGATGAAAATCAAAATCGGGAAAAAATGTTTAGCCTTCATACTCCCTCCTCCGCTTCAAGTCGGTCGAAATCCGGTCGATTCAAGACATTCACTATTCTAAGACAAATTCAAGTTTGCCGCATATAAATGTCTGTTCTAAATTAGATGTAGTCACATTTATAGGGAGAAGCGAGATGAAGATAAAATTCATCGGAGTCGGAGAAGCGTTTGACGAAGAGCTTGCAAATACCTCCATATGGGTCCGGACGGCGGAGAGCCGCAATGAGAGTTCGATCCTATTTGACTGCGGCTTTACCGTTCCTCCCCCGTTCTGGAAAAGTTGCCCGGAGCCGGACAATCTCGATGCAGTCTGGATTTCTCACTTCCATGGAGACCATTTCTTCGGACTGCCCGCCCTGCTCACTCGATTCTGGGAAATGAAACGCGCGAAGCCCCTGCTCATTCTCGGCCAGCGGGGAATAGACGAGATGGTGGTTAAAACTTTAAAGCTGGCCTACTCGTCTGTCATGGACAGGTTAGCTTACGATATCCGTTTTCTGACCGTCGAGCCGGGAGAAGTAGTCCAAGCGGCAGGCGTCACTTGGCGAAGCGCGGTGAACGGGCATTCTCAAAGAGATCTGGCTGTGCGGATCGAGGCCGGCGGCAAAACGCTGTTTTACAGCGGAGACGGGCTTTGGACCGACGAAACGCTCTCGATTGCGCTCGGCGTCGATCTGGTGATTCACGAGGCATTCCGTCTGGACGCTGAAATCCCGGGCCACTCAAACATCGTCAGGTGCATCGATTTTGCCCGCAGAGCCAAAGCCCGCGCGCTTGCCCTCGTACATATCGAAAGAACCGAACGGCGCCGGAGACGGGAGGAGATTTTGCGGGTCAGTGAAGAGGCCAGGGACTTCGAGGTGTTTATGCCCGCGCCGGGAGATGAGTTTGAGATTTAAGGCGCCTTACTTTTTCAGCCAAGAGACTACTTTTTCTTGACAAGCCAATAAGCATACATTAGGCTGTCGCGCGTCTACGACACCAGTGGAGTTTTTCGGTCCCTCAGCCGTCAGGCATAATCGTGGAGGCGTTGTTATATAAAAGGATTTAAAGGAATCATCTTAAGAATCGAGAGGCGTCCCCCGCTCTCAAAGCGTCACCAATCCATTTTAATTAACAATTAAATCGTAACAATTCAAAAAAGGAGGAGTAAATGAGCGCAAGTGTGATCACCATTTTTGCCCTCGCATGTGGTGGCCTCGGTGTCATCTATGCTTTGGTGACCGCTGGCTGGGTTGTCAAGCAGAACGCCGGTTCCGAAAAGATGCAGGCGATCTCGGACGCGGTCCGGGAAGGTGCTACCGCATTCTTAAATAGAGAATATAAAACCGTCGCCATGGTCGGGGTCGTCCTAGCCATTATCTTGACATACCTTGGGAAGTGGACCGCAATCGGGTTTATCATCGGCGCGTGCGGTTCGGCCCTTGCGGGTTACATAGGCATGATGGTAACGGTGAAAGCCAACGTTCGCACGACGGAAGCCGCAAAGCGCGGCCTTCAGGCAGCGCTTAACATCGCCTTCAAGGGCGGATCGGTCACAGGGATTATGGTTGTTGGCCTCGGAATCATAGGCATTACCGGCTATTACCTGGTCGCCAAATCGATGGCGCCCATCGAGGAGGTATTTCACGCCCTTATCGGTCTGGGTTTCGGCTGCTCGCTGATGAGCGTTTTCGCTCGTGTCGCGGGCGGCATATATACCAAGGCTGCTGACGTGGGCGCTGACCTGGTCGGCAAAGTGGAAGCCGGCATCCCGGAGGACGATCCGAGAAACGCAGCGGTTATCGCAGACAACGTAGGCGACAACGTGGGCGACTGCGCAGGCATGGCGGCAGACCTCTACGAGACCTACACCGTTACTCTGGTGGCTGCAATGCTGCTTGCGAAAACGGTTTTCGGCCCCTCAAGCGCCTGGGTGGAATTCCCCCTTCTAATCGGCGGCATCTCGATAGTCGCATCGGTTATCGGCACCTACTTCGTGCGCCTTGGCAAGAACGAATACATCATGGGCGCGCTGTATAAAGGCCTTGCGGTCGCGGGAATCCTGGCGGCGATAGCTTTCTATTTTGCCTCCCGGTGGTTCCTTAAGCTGGAAGGCGTGCAGGCCGGCGGATTCACGCCGGTGGGCGTTTTCACAACCGCCGTCATCGGACTCGCCCTGACCGGCGCGATAGTCATGATCACCGAATATTTCACTTCCAAGAGCTTCAACCCTGTCAAGCACATTGCGGCAGCCAGCGTCACCGGGCATGGAACCAACGTCATCGCCGGTCTGGCGGTCAGCATGAAGTCGACCGGCGCCCCCGCCCTGGTAATCTGCGGCGCCATCGTCTGGGCCTATCAGCTTGGCGGCGGTTTTGCGGGTAATCCCGGCGGCGGTCTTTTCGCTATCGCTCTCACAGCCGTCGCGATGCTCTCCATGACCGGGATAATCGTAGCCATCGACTCCTACGGCCCCATCACCGACAATGCGGGCGGCATCGCCGAAATGGCGAAACTTCCTGAGAGCGTTCGCGCGGTTACCGATCCCCTGGACGCGGTGGGAAATACCACCAAAGCGGTCACAAAAGGCTACGCGATCGGTTCGGCAGCCGTTGCGGCCCTGGTTCTTTTTGCCGAATACTCCCGTTCGTTCCCCGGCCAGACCCTCTTTGACCTCTCCAACCCGAAGGTCATTGTCGGCCTCTTCATCGGGGGTCTACTGCCTTACTTCTTCGGCTCGCTTCTGATGGAAGCCGTCGGCAGGGCTGCGGGCGGCGTTGTAGTGGAGGTGCGCCGCCAGTTCCGTGAAATCCCCGGCATCATGGAAGGCACGGCCAAGCCCGAATACGGCAAATGTGTGGACATCGTCACCAAGGGCGCGATCAGGGAAATGATGGTCCCGGCGCTCATCCCCGTAGCGGCACCGGTGGTGGTTGGGTTTCTGATTGGTAAAGAGGCCCTGGGCGGCGTGCTCATCGGCTCGATCATTACCGGCCTGTTCCAGGCAATTGCCATGACCAGCGGCGGTGGAGCATGGGACAACGCGAAGAAGTTCATCGAAGACGGTATGTACGGCGGCAAGGGTTCGGACGCTCACAAGTCAGCGGTTACCGGCGACACCGTGGGCGACCCGTACAAAGACACGGCAGGCCCGGCAATTAACCCGATGATCAAGGTCGTCAATATTGTCGCGCTGCTGATCGTGCCTCTGTTGAAATAATTGAAAATGAAGCGCAACCGGCGGTCCCTGAGAAGGTCCGCCGGTTTTTTTCAGCTTTTCGGTTCTCAGTCCATGGCTCTTACGCCAAACTGCGTTCTTTGAGCAACTCCCGTGCGCGGCTTGATGTTGTGGCCGACCCACTCGATGATGTCCCCGAGTTTTGCGCCGGGTTCAAAGAGTTCTTTTATGCCGATCTCCTTGAGCTTGGGGATATCCTCCAGGGGGAAAATCCCTCCGCCTATAACCGATATATCATCAGCGTCGTTCTCCCTTAAAAGCTCAATGACCTTGGGAAAAGAATATGTGTGCGCGCCCGACAGTATGCTAAGTCCGATCATGTCCACGTCTTCCTGGATCGCCGTACTGACGATCTGCTCCGGCGTCTGATGGCATCCGGTGTAGATGACTTCAAAGCCCGCATCGCGGAAGGCGCGGGCTACTACTCGAGCGCCCCGGTCATGGCCGTCCAGGCCGGGTTTGGCAACCAGAATACGAAGTTTCCTCGCCCTTTCCATGGAAATACCTGCCTCCCTGATTAATCTTGAGTTATCGGTCTTTTCAGAATGTCCCCGGATCGGTATATGTCCCAAAGACATCTCTGTAAAGATCGCAGCATTCCTGTTCGGTCGCCCCTGCCCGGACCGCCTCAATGAGGGCGGGCATTACGTTGTTTTCCCAACACGGCGGACCTTCGCATCTGCGCCTCAGCTCATCCATCGCTTTTCGGAATCCGGCTTTGTCGCGACTTTGCCTGTAGCGGTCGGTGCGTTCGATCTGCATCCGTTCGATCTCCTCGTCTAGCTTAAGGACGAATTCAAGGTCCGGCCTACCGGATTTATACTTGTTTACCCCGATTACGATCTTTTCCCCGGCCTCGACCTGCTTCTGGTAATGAAAAGCCGCATTGGCGATTTCCATCTGCGGGAAGTCCCGTTCTATGGCGGCAACCATTCCTCCCATTTCATCGAGCTTGCGGATATAAACGTTGGCTTCCTCTTCCATCTTGTCGGTGAGCGCTTCGACGAAATAAGAGCCTGCCAGCGGATCGATCACCTGCGTAACACCGATTTCATCACCCAGTATCTGCTGGGTGCGCAGCGCAATCAGCACGGCTTGCTCGCTGGGAATCATGTAGACCTCATCGAGTGAATTCGTATGCAGCGACTGGGTGCCGCTGAGAATAGCCGCAAGAGCTTCAGTTGTGGTGCGGATGACATTGTTGTAAGGTTCCTGTGCTGTAAGGGAGCACCCGGCTGTCTGTGTATGGAAGCGCATCAGCATGGACCTGGGGTCCTTTGCCCCGAATCGTTCTTTCATGATCCGCGCCCACATCCGCCTGCTCGCGCGCATCTTGGCTATTTCTTCGAAGAAATCTATATGCGAATTCCAAAAGAACGACAACCTGCCTGCAAATTCATCGACTTTGAGTCCCCTCTTGATTGCTTCCTCGACATAAGTGATGCCGTCATAGATGGTAAAGGCAAGTTCCTGAACCGCTGTGGATCCGGCTTCCCTGATATGGTAGCCGCTTATGCTGATCGTGTTCCAGCGCGGCACCTGTTTTGTCCCGTACTCAACCGTGTCCGTTACCAGTCTCAGGCTCGGTTCAGGCGGAAGCATGAGCGTCTTCTGCGCTATGAACTCCTTCAAACAGTCGTTCTGAATTGTGCCGCCCAGCTTGTTCTTCGAATAGCCCTCGTTTTCGGCATTGGCAATGTACATCGCCCATATTACCGAGGCGGGAGGGTTGATCGTCATCGACGCAGTGACCTGTTCCAGATTGATGTTTGCAAACAGCCGCTGCATATCTTCAAGCGTGTCAATGGCCACACCGCATTTGCCGCACTCGCCTCGAGCAAGCGGGGAGTCCGTATCGTATCCCATAAGGGTTGGGAAGTCGAAGGCGGTGCTCAGACCGGTTTCGCCGTGATTAATCAGATAATGAAAACGTTTGTTGGTGTCCTCTGAAGTGCCCAGTCCCGCGAACATGCGCATGGTCCAAAGGCGGGCACGGTACATGGTGCCTTGAACACCCCGGGTGAACGGGTAAATTCCGGGAAAGCCTATCTCTTCAGAAAAGTCCTTGTTTGCTATGTCCAAGGGAGTGTAGAGCGGCTTGATCTCCAGGTCGGAAACGGTTGAAAACCGTTTTAGCCGCTCCGGCACTTTCTCGAGCGCCTTCCGGTATTCCGCCAGCCATTCACCGTATTCTTTTTCGATGCTTTCGAGCGCTGATTCGGAAAGAATTTTTTTTCCCATTCCGCCGCCTCCTCAAAGAGATGAGTGAGAGTGAGCCTCAGGAGCCTAGTTCACCGCATCCGGGATCACTCACATCCTGCATGAGAGACCCGATCGCCTTGCGCCTGTGAAAACCAACAGCTGGAATCCGAAAAAGACGAGAACGAACTTGCTGTTCTGATTATTCTTTTAACTCAAATCCCAATAAAACCCCAAGCTTAAAATGGACCCCGGAGGCAAACGCCCCCCAATTGCAATGTGGGCATTACGAGGCGGCTCTCAAAAGGCGAAGTCTCACCCCCACGCTCGCCTTTCTTTCTTGCTGGTATTCTTTTCCCATTTGAATTGAGCGTGGAAGTTTTGTACATAGAGATAACGAGCCGAAGTCTCGCAGGTTGAGTTAACGTCAAACAGATCCGGAAAACAATGGCTCACTTCGGGTAAGGACCAGAGCGGAACCGCCTAGAAAAATGAAACGCCTACCCTTCGAGAAAGAAGAGATCGCTGTGCTGGCGCAGGCCATTGTCGTCTCCGAAGAGGTGATAAGCAATTTTTACAAGATTTCCACTTCCGAATGGAAAAGATATCGTTATGATATCCAGAGCCTGAGTAACCTTGACGAAGATGAAGTCACCGATGAGGCTTTTGCCCAAATCCGCCGCTACCTTAGGCGCCCCGGCGAAAAAACGCGAGGAAGCGAGTCGGGGGATTTTTTCAAAATCTGCATTCAGGATCACGTGATCAACATGGCAGTCGAGCGCGATAAAGAGATTGGACTTTTTCCACTGACGGCTTACATAGTGACTCACGAACTTATTCACGTCGTCAGGTTTGCCAAATTCGTCCAGCGCTTCGACTCCACCGCCTTTGAACAGAGCGCGGAAGAAAAGCGGGTGCATGCTCTTACATACGGTCTGCTGCAAAAGACCCGCATCCAGGGACTGCCCGAAGTTCTGAGCGCCTTTAAAGACTGCCGGATGATGGAGAATTTCATATGATGGAGGTCAAGATAACCAGACAAGAGGTTCGACACGTGGCGCTGCTCGCGCGGTTGGAACTCTCCGAGGAAGAAGAGGAACGGATGACCGGTCAGTTGAACGGGATTCTCGAATACATGGACAAGCTCAATGAACTCGAAACCAAAGACATAGAACCCACTACGCACGCCACCCACCTCCAGAACGTGTTCCGGCCGGATCTGGTTGAGAATTCCTTAGACCGCAGTGACTCGCTTGCAAATGCGCCGGGAACGGACGGCGTCAATTTTGTGGTGCCCAGGGTGATTTAATGGAAAAGGCCTGTTGACATGCAAATTCACTCCCTTTCAATTCACGAGATACACGATCTGCTCAAGAGTGGAAAAATCGGGGCCGTTGAGACAGTCAGCGCGTTTGTCGATCGAATTCGCGCAATCAATCCAAAGTTAAACGCCTATCTTAGCACGCTGGCAGAGCAGGCGTTTGAGGAGGCAAGGCTTTTCGATTCGAAGGCGGTGGATTATTCGGCTTCTCCCCTGGCGGGTGTGCCCATCGCCATAAAAGACGTAATCTGTGTCAGGGGGTCTCTTACCACCTGCGGTTCGCGCATTCTTGAAGGGTTCGTCGCCCCCTACGACGCCACGGTTACGGAAAAGCTCAGGAAAGCCGGGGCCATTTTTGTCGGAAAGACCAACCTGGACGAGTTCGCCATGGGATCGTCCACGGAGAACTCAGCTTATATGAAGACACGCAATCCCTGGGATCTCGAGCGTGTTCCCGGCGGATCGAGCGGAGGCTCGGCTGCCGCCGTGGCAGCAGGGCTATGCGCCGGAGCGCTCGGGACCGATACCGGGGGTTCGATTCGGCAGCCCGCATCTTTTTGCGGCGTTGTGGGAATTAAACCGACCTACGGCCGGGTTTCACGCTTCGGACTCGTAGCTTTTGCCTCCTCCCTTGACCAGATAGGGCCGATAACCAGGGATGTGGAAGATGCCGCCATCATGCTCCAGGTTATTGCAGGCTATGACCGCAGAGATTCAACTTCGGTCGATCTGGCGGTCCCCGAATACAGGACCGCCCTGAAGGAAACGATTCGAGGTCTGCGCCTGGGGATACCGCGCGAGTATTTCATCGAGGGAACGGACCCGGAAATCGAGGCGGCCGTGCGAAACGCTGTCGCCACTTGCGGTCAACTGGGCGCCCGGATTGTCGACATTTCCCTGCCTCATACCGAATACGGCGTGGCCGCTTATTACATAATAGCTCCTGCTGAGGCATCCTCCAACCTGGCGCGCTACGACGGCGTAAGGTACGGGCACCGGGCACAGGGCGCCAGGGAACTGATCGAAATGTACCGCAAAAGCCGCTCCGAGGGGTTCGGCGCCGAGGTGAAGCGCCGAATAATGCTCGGCACATACGTATTGTCCGCCGGCTATTATGACGCCTACTACAAAAAAGCATCCCAGGTCAGGACGCTTATAAAGCGGGATTTCCTCGATGCATTCGAGAAGTGTGACGCGATACTGGCGCCCGTATCCCCCATTCCGGCCTTCAGGCTGGGAGAAAAAGTCGATGACCAGCTTCAGATGTATCTTAGCGACGTATTTACACTTCCGGCTAGCCTGGCCGGAATTCCCGGAATTTCAGTGCCGTGTGGTTTTACCTCCAATAACCTGCCGATCGGCCTTCAGATTCTGGGGCCGCATTTTCGGGAGGAACTGATTCTGCGGATAGCCCACCAGTTCGAACAGGCAACGGAGTTCCATCTGAAAAGGGCCATGACCGGCGACATATCTTAAGGAGGACGGATGAAAGTCAGGTTTATCGGGCTCGGGCAAATGGGGTCCGGCATGGCCGCCAATCTCCTCAAAGCAGCCCATGAGGTCACCGTCTACAATCGAACGGCCGGCAAAGTTGAGGCCCTCGTTAAGCAGGGTGCGCGCCCCGCAGTTCGGGTCGCAGACGCCTGCCGCGGCGAGGCCGTCATCACGATGCTGGCGGACGACGGCGCCCTCGAGAGCATAGCGTTCGGCAATGAAGGCGTCGTAGCCAGCCTCGGCAAGGGATGTCTGCATGTTTCAATGAGCACCATTAGCGTCGCGTTATCGGAAAAACTGGCCGCAGGCCACTCCGAGGCAGGCCTGCGTTTTGTCGCCGCACCCGTGTTCGGGCGACCGGAAGCCGCGGCCGCAGGCGAACTGTTCATCGTTGCCGCTGGCGCCAGGGATGCCGTAGATGCCTGCATGCCCCTCTTCGATGCGCTGGGACAAAAGACTTTTATTTTCGGCGACAATCCCCCGGCCGCAAACCTCGTCAAACTCAGCGGCAACTTCCTTATCGCCTCCGCGATCGAAGCGCTGGGCGAGGCGATGGCGCTCGTAGGCAAGGCGGGCATAGATAGATACCGCTATCTTGATTTTTTGACCTCAACTCTTTTCGGCGCACCGATTTATAAGAATTACGGCGCGCTGATCGCCGGACAAAAGTTCGAGCCCGCCGGGTTCGCGGCCCCGTTGGGACATAAAGATATGCGCCTGGCCCTCGAAGCCGCCGATAAGTTTCGGGTGCCCATGCCGCTGGCAAGCCTGGTGAAAGATCGGCTGCTGAGGGTGCTTGCCCGGGATGGGGAGAAACTCGACTGGTCGGCTATCGCGCGGCTGGCTGCTGAGGATGCCGGGAGCCGTGATTGAGGCGGCCGTTTCAATATCCAATGCTTTGCTCACTCGTGAAATCCTTTTTGGGTCCCTTACCTTTTCATAAGCGAATTGGCGGGATGAATGAAGCTATATGGCTGGCGGCGCTCCTGATCCTGCTGCCCGGTTTCAACCCCGCATGGGGCACGGAGGCTTTTTGCCGACACGATCTGAAAGTGGAACTCCAGCCCGACGCGCATAGATTGATCGGTCTGGACGATATCCGGATCGAAAGGCGCAACGGCGCGGAAATTAGCCTTCTCCTCTCTGAGAGGGCGAACATCAGGTCAGTGCTGGTAGACGGAAAAACCTCCAAATACTCCTTCAGTTCAGGCAAGCTCAATCTTTCAGGCTTATCCGGCGTTGACAGGCCTCTTCTCATTTCGATTTCATATGATGCCGTATTTAACGACCCGGTGGTCTCGGAACCCGCCACTTTTGACAATCCAGGATTTGGGGTCACCGGCTCTATCGGCGGGAGGGGGACTTTTCTGCTCGAGGATTCCGGCTGGTACCCGCGGCTTTCTGAAGGATGCAGCCAGGCATTTATACTCGAGGCCACCGCTCCCAGGGGCATCTACGCCGTAACGGCAGGTGAGCCGATCGGACATGAGGACCGCGATAAATTCAGCATATCGAGATGGAAAATAAGCCCCATCGGGCAGGGCATTTCACTGTCAGCAGGCAGGTATATAATTCGGTCGAAAAAGGATGGAAGGGTCCCTGTTTATACTTACTTCACTCAAGAAAACGCTTCGCTGTCTGAAACCTACCTTGAAGCCGCCGCCTCACACATCGAATTTTATGAAAGTTTGCACGGGTCTTATCCATTCCCCAAATTTGCGATTGTCGAGAATTTCTTCCCGACCGGATATGGCTTTCCTTCATATACCCTTCTGGGAAGCTCGGTTCTCCGCCTTCCATTCATTCCCCAGACAAGCCTGAGGCACGAGATAGCCCACTCCTGGTGGGGCAACGGCGTGCTGGTCGATTACGCCTCCGGGAACTGGTGCGAGGGTTTGACCACCTACGTGGCCGACTACCTCTCCCAGGAGACAACGGCCGCCGCAGGTTCGAGCGGCGAACCTGTCCGCGGCGACTCGCCCTCCAGGCTTTATCGGCGGCAAATTCTCCAGGAGTATGCGACGCTGGCCGCATCGGGGACAGATTTGCCGCTCCGGCTTTTTGGGAGCCGGTCAAGCCCCGCCACCAGGGCGGTCGGCTACGGGAAAGCTGCGTTCGTTTTTCACATGATCCGGCAAAAACTCGGCGATCGGGTTTTCTGGGACTGCCTGAGACGGATATACAAAGAACGTCTGTTTGTCAGAACTTCATGGGACGATTTCAGGGACATCTTCGTCAGGATTGGAGGCTGGGACGCCTTAGAGGCCAAAGTGTTCTTCGATCAGTGGATCGGGCGAAGCGGGGCGCCGGTTTTGAGCCTTCAAGATGTGCAGTCCCATCCCGACGGGACGGACGCTTCCGATTCTTTTCTAACAACGGGATCCATCCTCCAGAGATCTCCGTGGTATGATCTGGATATAACAGTCGCGGTGAAACTCTCTCAAAATGAGAGAATCGACACAAAAGTCAGGATTAAAGACGGCTCGGCTTCTTTTTCCATCCGATCCGCCCGGGCGCCTGTCAAAATAATCGCAGACCCCGACGTAAACACCTTCCGGCTCCTCTACCCGGAGGAAATCCCCGCTGCCGTAAACAGCATCAAGGGATCGCGGAACCTGGCGGCGGTCCTTACGGAGGACGGAAGACCGAGAAGGGTGGACGCAGGACGGAGGGCGGCCTGCGAACTCTTGCTTGAGGGTCTCGACCAGGCGGATGCACCCGTAATGAGTGAAAAAGAAGCCGAGGCGAAATTGGGCGGGGAAAACGACTTACTGTTTTTTGGCATGCCGCGGTCCGAAAAGCTCAAATATCTTGTGGAGTCTGCTCCGGAGGAGGTTAAGCGGTGGATGAGCGAGTACGGATGGCGGGTAACGGATGAGGCAGGACGGAAGCCTGCCCCTGACCACGATCCGGGGACAGAGGGCGGAGGTGATAAAATTAAGGAAGGCAGTGGGGCCGACTGCATTTTTGTGGTTTTTAAAGACCCCAATCGGGGAAACAGACTTACGGCTCTTTTTCTTCCGGCTTCAGGGGCGCCCGCCGACTCGGTCATGACGGCGGCCCGCAAAATCACCCATTATGGGAAATACGGCTTCCTGGCGTTCGCACGAGGGACAATCCGGCAAGAGCGGGTGTGGGAAGTCTTGCGTTCGCCTCTTGAGTTCGATTTGTAAAATCATCCCCCCAAAACTCGCTCTATACTTTTACGCCTTATATGTTATGTATGGAGGGCAATTAAGCGGCTTCACCGGAAAATGGGTGAAATCCGCTTGCTAAGGGCCGGATTATTTTGGTAATATAATGGCTCCAAGTAGTTTTTGAACCAAAATTGATATTGAACTCTAAAGCGGAGCGGTTCCTAGCCTGACCGACGCCCTCATAGACCAAGGCAGAGCCATATAGAAGGCAAAAGTTAAAAGGCAAAAGTTAAAAGAAAAGAGTTTCCCGGCGGCGGCTGTTTTCTTCCCGACCTCTGATACCAAGTTGCGTTCAAGATTGATGTGGTCGGGAGGGCATACATCGCGCGACGCATTCGCTGCGCTCCCCCTCCCCTATGTAGGGTTGAGGTGCAGGGGTTTATCCCCGCCCAATCTTGAACGCAACTTGGTATGAGTAGCGATCTCTGTTCACTGTTTTTGAGGGTTTTTTGCCTTTGGCCTTTTTACTTTTGCCTTCTTTAGCGCGGGGGCGTTGGAGTGAAATAAATAACAAGCAAGCAGGAGAGAAGATCGCCTATGTGTCGCTTGATCGCGGTAACAAGTGATGAGCCTCAGTCAGCTATGCTGGCCATGCGCGCCCTGGATGTGATGCGTGAGGGGCACGACGGCTCGGGGGTCGGCCTTTTTATGAGCGACCTCAGCGGGCCGTTCGAAGAGTTGAAAGGATTGCCGATTCTGTCGGGCATATTCACAGCGGATGGTGTGAACCGCCTCGATGAGTACATGAGCAATCATGGGTTCGCGACCAGGTACGAGGTTTCCGTGCGGGCTCGCAGTAAAACGCCGCCCCCGGGCACTCCCGCGCGGGACGCCTACGTGATCCGCGTCTACGAGTATCCGCAGTCCTGGGAAGGCCTCGGCCAGGAAGAAATCGAGCTTCGCCTTATGCTTACGCGCCTCCAGCTGAGGCAGATGGGCGAGGCGCAGGAGGACATGATCGTCTACAGCTTATGGCCGGACGTGATCATGGTAAAAGAAATCGGCGACCCGCTCATGGTGACAGAATACCTCCAACTGGACCGCGAGGAACTCAAAGCCAGGGTCGTTTTCGCCCAGGGCAGGCAGAACACCAACTATGCGATAAACCTCTATGCCTGCCATCCATTTTTCATCCAGGGCGTAGCTTCGATGACCAACGGGGAAAATACGGCGTTCGTGCCGATCCGCGAATACCTGATGTCGCGCGGCTTCCCAGGCTATATCGGGTATCAGTCCGACTCCGAGGTCTTTACCCATATAGCCCACTATACGTTGCACAGCCTCGGCTTGGGGATCGAGGCATACAAGCACGTCATAACTCCGCTTCAGGATGAAGACCTCGAATCTCATCCGGATGGAGGTTTTCTCAAGCAATTGAAGCACTCGTGCCGCAGGCTCATTATCGACGGTCCTAACGTCGTCATGGGACGTCTGCCCGACAATACCCTTTTCCTTGTCCAGGACCGGAAAAAGCTGCGGCCTGCCGTGGCTGGGGGCAGGAAGGGCATGTACGCGTTCTCATCGGAGATGTGCGGCCTTGACGCCGCCATTCCCGACAGGGACAAAAGCAAGGATTTTCAGCCGATGCATCTTGATACGGTCATCATTCCTTCTGACCGCTCGGAGGTCCGGGTATGCTCTCAAATGGAAACCTTAGCCCTTCTTCACTGAGCGTGAAGGACCTGCTCTGGCAGGTTCAATGGGACAAAGAAAAATGTACCCTGTGCGGCAGGTGCTGCGCTGTGTGCCCCGTTCATGCCATCGAACTTGGAGTGCACAGAAAGAGGTTCGTTCAGGTTCCTTCACTGGCCGAGATCGGGCCCTCAACTTCTTCGACCAGCGTCTACCAGGTCTATCACGGGATTCGACAGAAAACCGATCCCGCTTACGCATGCGTAGGGTGCGCAATGTGCAACCTGGTTTGTCCAAACGGCGCCATAATTCCACTGAGGTCGGATGAAGTCGATAAGCTGCGCTACCACATCAACCAGGGTGGACAGCCAAGAAGGCGTGGCGGAAGAAGAAACGCACCCGATACTCTTAATCTCGGGACGCTTGACCGGATAAAGTTCATTCGAATCTCAATGCTCACAGACCCCGCGCTCGATGCGGGCCGTCACGAATTCGAACTGCGCACCCTGCTTGGCCGTGTGCTGCCTCCGGAGGAAAACCTCAAGCTTTACCGCGAAAACGGCTGGATACCTCCAGTGCGGGAAATCTATCCTCTAATTATCGGCAGCATGTCATTTGGCGCTCTTTCTCCTACCATGTGGGAAGGTCTTCAGATGGGGGTCGCTTACCTCAATGAAGAGCTGGCAATGCCCGTGGTGATGTGCACGGGCGAAGGGGGCTGTCCTCCAAGGCTTTTGAGGTCTCGATTCCTCAAGTATACCATCTTGCAGATCGCCAGCGGCTACTTCGGATGGGACGAAATTATCCACGCCCTGCCGGAGATGAAGGAGGACCCCTGTGCAGTGGAGATCAAATACGGACAGGGGGCCAAGCCGGGCGACGGCGGTTTGCTGATGTGGTACAAGGTCAACCAGTTGATTGCGGCGATTCGAGGAGTGCCTACCGGCGTCAGCCTGCCCAGCCCGCCGACGCACCAGACGAAGTATTCCATCGAAGAATCGGTCCACAAGATGATCCAATCGATGTACATGGCCTGGGGTTTCAGGGTGCCGGTCTATCCGAAGATTTCCGGGACTTCCACCGCCCTGTCGGTGCTTAATAACCTTACCAGAAATGCTTACGCCGCCGGGCTTGCCATCGACGGAGAGGACGGCGGCACGGGGGCGGCCTACACGGTGTCCATGGACCACATGGGGCACCCGATAGCGAGCAACATTCGAGACTGCTACTTGAATCTGGCCAGACTCGGCAGGCAAAACGAGGTGCCGCTTTTTGCGGGCGGCGGGGTCGGCAAGAACGGAAAACTCGCCGCAAACGCCGCAGCCCTCATAATGCTTGGCGCAAGCGGCGTCCAGGTCGGAAAATACATGATGCAGGCAGCTGCCGGGTGCCTGGGCTCCGAGTCGGACAGGTGTAATATCTGCAACATAGGGTTGTGCCCCAAAGGGATTACCTCCCAGGATCCGCGCCTCTACAGGCGGCTCGATCCCGAGAAGGTGGCCGAAAGGGTTGTTGACATATTTCTCTCGTTCGATACCGAGCTGAAAAAAATCGTCGCTCCCCTTGGGCGTTCGACTTCTCTTCCGATCGGCATGTCTGACGCTCTGGCCATAGATGACAATAATGCGGCCGAGCGCCTTCAGATAAAATACGTTGTATAACGCGTCGCGTATCGGATGCCGGGTGACGGAAACATCTCCGGCATCCCCTCATCTGATATCCGACGTTCGTAAGCGGAGTTTGAGCATGGAACCACAACAGGCAATTCGTCTCTGCGGGTTTGAAAACGGCCATCGAATTGAATCGCGCGTCCTCGAAGAGAGGATACAGCAGGCGGTGGAAAACGGCCATCGCCTGATCGAGATCGAGGCTTTCGGCCAGCATGGCCTCGGGGGCAGGCTTTGGAAGGCCGGAGGCGAGCGGCTTCATGTCAAAATATCCGGCGCGCCCGGCCAGCGCGTCGGCTCTATGGGCTTTCCCAATTCGCTGGTCGAGGTCTTTGGCCCGACTTCAGACGATGTGGGCTGGCTGAACGCCGGAGCGCAGATCGTTGTCCACGGGCACGCTACAAACGGCGCCGGAAACGCGATGGCCCAGGGCAAAATCTATGTGGCCGGAAACATCGGCGCGCGCGGCATGACCATGACCAAACACAACCCGCGCTTTGCTCCCCCTGAACTGTGGGTGCTCGGCTCGGCCGGCGACTACTTCGCCGAATTCATGGCGGGAGGCATCGCGGTTATCTGCGGCTATGAACCCCAGGACCCACAAAATGTCGTGGGCTATCGCCCGTGCGTCGGAATGGTCGGCGGAAGAATCTATTTCCGCGGACCGCATAAAGGGTACAGCTTCATCGACGCCAAACTGATCCCGGTCAGGGACGGCGACTGGGAATGGCTCTCCGAAAACCTCAAAACTTTTCTAACGGCGATCGGAAAGATCGATCTCTATACTCAGATTGCCAACAGGGAGCAATGGCAGCTTTTGGCGGCTCGAGGTCCCAGTGAAAAAGGCCGAAAACCCAGGCGCTCGATGGAGGCTTTCCACCAAGAGATCTGGGATTACGAACTGGGCAGCGGAGGCCTTATAGGAGATCTGGTGGATTTCGAAAGAAGCGCCGTTCCACTGATTACAACAGGCTTTCTCAGGCGTTACGTGCCGATCTGGGAAAACAGGAAGTTTGCCGCTCCGTGCGAGGCGAGCTGCCCCACCGGAATGCCCGTCAACGAACGGTGGCGGCTGATCCGAGAGGGAAGAATCGATGAGGCGGTTGACCTGGCGCTGGCCTACACGCCTTTTCCGGCAACAGTGTGCGGCTATCTTTGCTCGAACCTGTGCATGCAGGGCTGCACAAGGCAGACTGCGCGAATGACCGCAGTGGACGTAACCCAGCTGGGGAAGGCCAGCCTTCGGGCAAAGCTGCCTGAACTTCCGCCGATCGGCGGAGATGGCGGGGAAGGCAGAAGTAGCGAAGACGCGGAAAGAGGCGTGAAAACAATCGCTGTAATCGGCGGAGGGCCTGCGGGCTTATCCGTTGCCTGGCAATTGCGCAGGCAGGGACATAATACGGTTATCTACGATATGAGACCGGAACTTGGCGGCAAGATCTCCGCCATGATCCCGCGGTCCCGCATCCCGGATGAGGTGGTCGAAGCCGAACTTGCCCGTGTTAGGGAAGCGCTGCCTCACGTGCACCTCAACCAGCGGCTCGAAAAGTCGGACCTGGAACAACTTAGAGAGGATTTCGACTTCATAGTGATCGCTTCGGGCGTCCAAAAACCAAGGGTCTTGCCCATCCCGGGCAAGGAAAAGATTATCCCGGCCCTGGAGTTTCTGCTCATGAGCAAGGCCGGCCAGGCGAAAGTGGGAAAGCGCGTCCTTGTCATCGGCGCCGGAAACGTCGGCTGCGACGCCGCTGCTGAAGCTCACAGACTGGGGGCCGAAGATATTCTGCTCATAGATATCCAGGAACCGCTTTCGTTCGGCAAAGAACGCAGACAGGCCGAAGCTGTCGGCGCAAAGTTCAGATATCCCTGCTTCGCCAAAGCGGTGATCGACGAAGGGTTGGAACTCACCACGGGAGAAATCATCCCCGCGGACACGATAATAATTTCAGTCGGCGATGTGCCCGAACTGGATTTTGTGCCCGAAAGCGTCCAGACCGAAAGAGGATTCATAAAGGTAGACGAGCATTACCAGACAAGCGACCCGAAGATTTTTGCCATAGGCGATACGGTAAAACCGGGGCTTCTCACGGACGCAATCGGGGCCGGGAGAAAAGCTGCGGAAAGAATAGCACAGATCGTGTCCGGCGAAGGCGAGCAGACACCGAGTTCCCGTTCGAAGATCGACTATGCCCGCGTAAAACTCGAATATTTCGATCCGCGTATTGCAGGCTTTGAGGGAATTGAGTCTTGCGCCTCCCAGTGTTCCTCGTGCGGGACCTGCCGCGACTGCGGAATATGCGTAACGATCTGCCCGGAGTCTGCCATTTCCCGGCAAAGTCTCTCAAACGGCGATGGGTTTGAAATGGTCGCAGACCCGGAAAAGTGCATAGGCTGCGGGTTCTGCGCAGGCGCTTGTCCCTGCGGCATATGGAATTTGGTCGAAAATGAGTCGATCGAATAGCGAGTAGGCGTTTCGACAGCTTGGGGTGTTAGCGCAAATGTCCGCCCACCGGAAGTCCCGGTGGGCGGTTTTGTCTCGGTGGAGTGGAAGCTTTTAAATCATTCGCGAGCCGGTTTGCAGTCTATCAAGTTGTCAGCAAACCGTCCATGATTCAGTTAGTCTTACACCCAATTCTCGGTCCGAAGCCCTGGGACCCATGCAAATCCCCTTATATGACTCGTTACCAGTGTCAGCGACAGGCTCCGTGCATGAGCGGCGATCAGCAGGTCCATTGCTCCAATCGGTTTGCCGATACGATCAAGATGCGCTCTAATGTCGCCGTAGTGGAAAGCGGCATGCGCATCGAAAGTGCAAATTTCAAACGGGGCCATCAACTTCACCAACGTCTGCCGATTTCTCCCCGGATTACTGCTCTTTGAAGTTCCATGTTCCAGCTCGCAAACGGTGATAAAGGCTCTCACCAGCGATCAAATAAGGCTCGGGAAGAAATGGGCCTAAAAAGGGGTGTTTATCCTTGGTCATGTCGATCCCTTTTCGGTATTATGCTGGATGATGGAATCACGCCGGCATCGAATCGTCTGAGAGGAGGCGGGAATGCATCTGGAGAGCGCGTTGGACATTTTGAGAAGACACCGGCATGAGCTTCAGCAACTTGGGGTCAAATCCATAGCTCTTTTTGGTTCAGTCGTCCGGGAAGAAGCTCGACCCGAAAGCGACATCGACATTCTTGTAGAGTTTGCCCGACCGGTTGGGCTTTTTGCATTCTTTCGACTCCAGCATCGGCTTGAAGACCTCATGGGGATGAGGGTCGATCTGGCGACTCCGGCTGCTTTGAAGCGGCAACTGCGGGACCGTATCCTTAAGGAAGCAGTGTATGTCGAATAGAGACTGGAAGTTCAGGATTGAAGATATCGTTGAGGCAATTGACGACATCGGTCGTCTGGTCAAGAGCCTGACTTATGAGGATTTCTGCACAAACACTACGATTGTAAAGGCCATACTATACGACATGGCGGTAATAGGAGAAGCCGCCAGGCGCGTCCCGTCCTACATCAGGGGGCTCTACCCTGAGATTCCCTGGCGTGAAATGGGTGATTTGCGGAACGTGGTGATTCATGAGTACTTCGGAGTCGATCTGCAAATCGTCTGGGAGACGATTCAGGACGACCTTCTTCCTCTCGCGCCGTTGTTGATGAAAATTGTGACTGAAGATCCCCAATCATGAGAAAGGGAGTTCATGAAAAGTGAAGATATTGGCGATCACGATCGTGTTCGTAAGATGACTGTGGGTATTAAAGTCCTAATCCCTAATCGCATCGGCGATCACCACCCTCGCATCCAAAGCCAGAGCCCCTTTTCCGGCGTCCTTGAGGCTAACCGGGTTCAAATCTATCTCGCTTAGTTGCGGGAAGTGGTGCATGAGCTGGGAGACTTTTACAAGAATGCGGGCTGCCGCCTGCAGATCTGCCTCCTGCATGCCTCGGAACCTGCCGAGTATGCGTTTTCCGGAAAGCTCTCCAAACATTTCCATTGCTGAATCGATATCGATCGGAGCTAGACGCATGCTCACGTCTTTCATTACCTCAACCAGAATTCCTCCCAATCCGGCGATCACCACGGCGCCAAAAGATGGGTCTCTTTTGCCCCCTGCCACAAGCTCTCTTGAAGCCGGGACCATCTTTTGCACCACGACTCCGGAAATGTCATCGGAAACATTTTGCAGCCTGTGCCATTCATCCCGGACAGATGCGACGTCAGCCACATTCAGGGCTATGGCGCCCTTGTCGCTTTTGTGCACAAGCGAAGGGGAGACAGCTTTCAGGGCCAACGGGAAACCGAGGTCCCCGGACACGTCGAGAAGCTCGTCCAGAGTTTTTGCAATGCGCCAAGGCGCCGTCGGGATGCCGGTGAGGTCCAGCAGTTCGAGTGATTCGTCTAGAAGCGGCTGTCGATTTTGCTTCTTGATGTCGTCAAACCACTTTTGGACATCCCTTGAAGGGTTTTCGGCTCCCGGACTAAAGAGTTCCCTGGACAATCCCGCGCCATGCGCGGTTGCCGCAATGACTGGAGTCAATTGGGCGGACATAGCGGCAGATTCGGACTTTACGAGTCGTGCGGCAACGGTTTTATTCCATCTCAAATTGACCGCAAGGGCCTCTATGGCCTCCACAACATCAAGGAAAAGGGGCGAATCCGAACCTTTCTCCATGCGCACCCGCTCGTCAAATGGAATTTCCAGCACGGTTGCCACGGGTTTTCCAAATTGCAGGGAAAGCTCGGACATTTTTTCCACCAGACCGCGTGAGCTGTCGAGTTCTACCGCCATCTGGGACACATGGACGAACAAAACGCCATCGATATCAGGCTGAGAGAGAACTTTTTCTACCAGCCTTGCATAAAAAGGGAGGTTGAAAATGTCACCAAGGTCCAGAGGATTGCCCAACCGGATGACACCGGCGCGAGTCTGCCTCCTGGCCTCGTCGAGAACATCCTGCGCCAGTGCAGGCAGATGAAAGCCAAGGGCTGCGCAGGTGTCCGCGGCTGTCACAGCATGTCCGCCGGACCGCGACAGGACGGCGAGGTTTTTGCCTTTGAGCGGTGGGAGGCTCAGACCTTTCGCGCCGTTTAGACCCTCGGTTATGGAATGGACCCTCACGATACCGGTCTCACGGCACATGGCATCGACGACCCGGTCATCCGTAGCCAGAGCCGCGGTGTGAGACCGGGCAATAATGGAACTTGCGGCACTGGTGTTTGACTTGTGAAGGATTATGGGCTTGGAACACCTTCTCGCCAGATCTGCAAAAAGGCGGCCTCTTTTGAAATCCTCCAGGTAAAAGTATATGAGCGTGGTTTCCGGATCATCCATGAGGTAGGCGAGGTAGTCGGCCTCATCGAGATCAAGTTTATTGCCCATGCTGACGAACTTGCCTATGCCCACGCCGGAGGTCGATAGTCTCAGGCAGAGGCTGAGCCCAACTCCGCCGCTTTGTGTAAATACGGCTGTTTTACCTTTTCTGAACGGTTCCGAAAGGGCCGTAAATGGAGCGTAAAGATCGTTGGCGCTATTTGCAATGCCAACGCAGTTGGGGCCGACAAAGCGAATGGCGCACCTTTGGCTCGTTTTGAGTATTCCCTGTTCAAGCGTTTCTCCCTCCCTTCCACGCTCTCGAAAGCCTGCGGTGCTTATAACAGCCCAGTGGGTGCCTTTCTCGCAGCACTGAGCGAGCATATCGCTTACGAAACGTGCAGGTGTGAGAATAACAGCGAGTTCGGCATCTCCGGGCAATTCGGAGACCGAGCGGTAAACCCGCAGTCCGAAGACCTCTCCGCCTCGGGGACCCACAGCATAGATCGTTCCCCGGTAACCGAGGTTAACGAGATTTGAGATGATATTCTTTCCCAGGTTGTCTATGGCGTCGGAGACTCCAAGTACCACAATAGATTTGGGATTGAACAAGCCGTTCATAATTTGTCTCCAATGTGTTCCAGGCGAAAGCGTCGAGTGGCAACAAGGTCCCAATTGTCCAATGTTGGTATCTTCCCCGGTATGCCGTATGCCTTGCAAATGTGGGAATAAGTCCTTCTTGGAAGTCGGTCGGCTTCAACCAATACGCCATTTTTCAAACCTCGTCTGTATCACGCCGCCGGCTTCAGCATTCCCAAACAGAGATTGCCTCCTTTGCAGGTCAGTGTCAAGCGCCGCGGTGAGGCGGCGATACGCGGCGACTTCGTTGGTCGGGACGTATAAGACCTGCAGGATCTACAGGATTTATAGGACGCTCGGCACTCCCTTGAACGAATGAATCCGCTTCACGGTTGCGTTCTCTGCGTTTGTGCCGTCAGGATTCGCCGAATTTTATCCCCTGGGCCAGGGCATTTGTCCGGACCAGTTGATTGTGCAGGTTTGGCGGCGCATGTATGCTTTCCAGGAATCCGACCCCGATTCCCTGCCGCCCCCGGATTCTTTCTCACCTCCGAAGGCGCCGCCAATCTCCGCTCCGGAGGTGCTCATATTTACGTTGGCAATGCCGCAATCGCTCCCCCGGCTGCCAAGGAAAAATTCGGATTCGCGAAGGTCGTTCGTAAAAATAGAGGAAGTAAGTCCCTGCGGAACGTCGTTTTGCAATTCGACGGCCTCCTCAATGGTTCCATAGCGAATCATGTACAAAAGAGGCGCAAAAGTCTCCTTTTTCACCGTGGGATAACTGTTTTCCACCTCGCAGATGCAGGGCAAGACGTAGGTGCCGGCATCATATATGCCGCTGATGAAAGATTCGCCTCCATACAGAACGGTTCCGCCCTGTTTCTTGATTTCTTCGATGGCTTCTCTCATGGCCTCGACGGCTTGAGAGTCAATGAGGGGTCCCATGAGCACGCCGTCTTCCAGCGGGTTTCCGATCTTCAGCTGCCTGTAGGCTGATATAAGCCGTTCCTTGAAATCGTCGAAGATGGAGTTGTGCACGATGAGGCGCCTGATGGTGGTGCACCTTTGCCCTGCAGTCCCAACGGCGCCAAACAGGACGGCTCGCACGGCAAGGTCTTTGTCTGCGCTTGGGGTAACGATAACGGCGTTGTTTCCTCCAAGCTCGAGCAAAACTTTTCCCAGCCGCGACAGAACAGCCTGCCCGACACGCCTCCCCATGGGCACGCTGCCGGTGGCTGAAATAAGCGGCAGCCGCTTGTCTGAGGCCATTCGCCCGCCGATTTCCTCTCCGGCGCCGATTACGACGCTTAAAAGGCCCTGCGGATAGCCGCAATCGTCTATTACGCGGGACGCTATGGAGTTTGCCGCGATGGCGCAAAGCGGGACTTTGCTCGAAGGCTTCCAGACGACCGTATCGCCGGCTATGAGCGCCAGCATGGCGTTCCAGGCCCACACGGCGACCGGGAAGTTGAACGCCGTGATAACTCCTATCGGACCAAGCGGATGATATTGTTCGAACATGCGATGCCCCGGTCTTTCGCTGTGCATTGAAAATCCGTAGAGCATCCTCGACTGACCGACGGCAAAATCGCACATGTCAATCAGCTCCTGGACCTCGCCTTCTCCCTCGGCCCGTATTTTCCCCATCTCAATTGAAATCAGGGCGCCAAGGTCATTTTTCCACTCGCGAAAAGCGGCCCCGATCCGTCGGACCGCTTCGCCGCGCTTTGGCGAGGGGATGTCCCGCCACTGAAGGAAAGCCGCCTGGGCTTGCTGCACCACTTTGTCATAAGTATCCGCGTCGGCCCCAATGATCTTAGCGAGGACTTTCCCGTCTATCGGCGATATGGATTCGAGGGGTTTTCCGGAGCAGTCCAGGCTAACCAGTCCGCTGAAAGCGCCCTGGTTCCGTTCGCCTATAGCGAGCCTTTCGAGCAGGTCCTTCATCGACTTTCTCCAAAAGAGCAAACGCCCCGTGTCTAAGATATCTTCTTCAGGGTTTCTTCGAAAATGGAAAGCCCCGTGTCGATTTCTTCTTCGCTTACGGTAAGAGCCGGGCAAAATCGAATCGCGCTTTCGCCGCAACCGAGCAGGAGCAAACCCCTGTGGAATGCGCCCTGGACAATGAGATTGCGCAACTCCGGGGCGTTCTCTTTCGTGATGCGGTCTTTTACGAGTTCCACTGCCACCATCAATCCCTTTCCGCGCACGTCTCCCATGCATTCGAAGCCTTTCTGCATCTCACCCAGGCCCGCCATCAACTGTCTGCCTCTGAGCCGCGCGTTTTCGATCAGACCCTTTTGGAGAAGATCGATGGTTGCCAGGGCCGCCCGGCAGGAAATGGGATTGCCGCCAAAAGTCGATGCGTGCGATCCGGCGCTCCAGTCCATAAGTTTCGCGTTGGCAACCATTGCCCCGAGCGGCATGCCGGAGGCGATTCCTTTGGCGATGGCCATCATGTCGGGCTCAACGCCGAAGTGTTCCATGGCGAACATTTTCCCGGTCCTTCCCATCCCGCTTTGAATTTCGTCTGCAACCAGAAGGATACCGAACTTTTTTGCCAGCCGGCCGAGTTCGACGTGAAATTCGGGCGGCGGCACGATATACCCGCCCTCGCCCTGAATGGGTTCGACGAAAATGGCCGCGACTTCTTCAGCCGGAATGCTTGTGCGGAAAAGCATATCGTCTATCCAGCGCACGCAGGCCGAACCGCACGTGGGATAGCAGACCCCGTACGGACATCTGTAACAGTTTGGGTAAGGCACATGGGTAATGCCGGGGACGAACGGGTGGTAATACTTTCTATGAAATGCCTTGCTTGCCGAAAGAGACAGTGCGCCCATAGTCCGGCCATGAAAAGCGCCGAAGAAGGAAATCATCTGTTCGCGCCTGGTATGATAGCGGGCCAGTTTCAGTGCGGCCTCCACGGCCTCCGCGCCGGAGTTGCCGTAAAAGACCCTGGCGCCGCCCGTCATATGGGAGATTTCGGCCAGTTTCTCGGCCAGAACTATCTGGGGGGAATAGTAGAAATCGGTTCCCGACATGTGGATCAATTTTCCTGCCTGGTCCCTGATTGCCTCAACTACCTGGGGATGGCAGTGCCCGGTAGCGTTGACGGCTATGCCGGCAGTAAAATCCAGGAACTCATTTCCGTCCACATCCTGCACCCACAGCCCGCGCGCCTTTTCGACAACCAGCGGATAAATCCTCGTATAGGATGGAGAAACACACTCGGCGTCCCGGCGGATAAATTCCGAAGCCTTCGGTCCCGGCAAAGGGGTCCTGATCAGCGGAGCTTTCATACTTCCTCATTTCCAGTAATCGTAATAGTCACCAAAATAGTTATTCGCGTTTCGAATTCCAGATCATACATTGCCCACTGGCAGAAAAAAAAGGCTGTACTTATATTGATTGCTCAATGTCGGGCTGTTTTGCGTAAGTTTCCATTTTTTTCAGTTCATTTGTGTACCCCCCTTTTTCAGTGAAATTAGAGGTGAGAGAAAACAATAATGCCGATCAAAGAAATCGATCTCCCATACCGCGTCCAATACCTTTCGGTTCTTGACCGGGAAGGGGAGATAGACAAATCCCTCGATCCACAGCTATCCGAGGAACTGCTGGTAAAACTGTATCGAACTATGCTGCTTGCGCGAAGATTCGACGAAAGGATGTTGATTCTCCAGAGGCAGGGCAAGATAGGGACTTTTGCGCCGCTCAAAGGCCAGGAAGCGCAAATTGGAGCCGCGGCCGCTCTCAGTCCTGAAGACTGGATAGTGCCCTCATTTCGAGAGACCGGCGTCGAAATCTGGCGCGGCAGGCCCATGGAGCGCATACTTCTCGCCTACAGCGGTTACAACGAGGGCGGCCTCATGCCGGACGGATTAAACCTGCTGCCCGTGTCCGTCCCCGTAGGCTCGCATATGTTTCACGCAGTGGGAATAGGCTACGGGCTTAAGTACAGCGGTCAAAAAGCGCTGGCTGCGACATTTTTTGGCGACGGGGCGACCTCGGAGGGCGATTTCCATGAAGCCATGAATTTCGCATCGGTCTACCGGACCCCCGTCATCTTCATATGCCAGAACAACCAATGGGCTATTTCCGTGCCCAGGAGCAAGCAAACCCATTCAAAGACCCTGGCTCAAAAAGCGCTTGCTTACGATATGCCGGGTCTTCAGGTGGACGGAAACGACGTTCTGGCGGTCTACAGTGCGGCCAGGGACGCGGCGGAGCGCGCCAGAAAAGGCGATGGGCCTACACTTATAGAGATGTTGACTTACCGGATGTCCATGCACACTACTGCCGACGATCCGAAAAAGTATCGCTCTGAGGAGGAAGTCAAGGAATGGGAGAAACGTGACCCCATCACCCGGTTTGAAAAATACCTCGTGGGTAAGCAGATCCTTGACGACCGGAAAATGCAGCCGATTGTCGAGGAAATCAAAGCGGAGATCGGATCGGCGGAGGGGCGCTGGTTGGAGATAGTCGAAGGTGAGATCGACCCCCTGAGCATGTTCGATAATGCCTATGCGGAACTTACCCCGACGCTGCTCGCACAGAGGGAAATGCTCAGAAGGGAAATAAGCGGAGAGCGGGAAGCGGGGAGCAGGGAGAAAAAACCCTAGCCGTTAGCGGGGAGCAGGAAGCTGACAAGCCGGTTTTCATCCGGCTTCCTCCTTCCTGCTTTCCGTTTCTTTACCGGAGATTTGGTCAATGCCCAAAATAAACATGGTTCAAGCCATAAACATGGCTTTGCTTCAGGAGATGGAGAAGGACGACAGGGTTATCCTCCTGGGAGAGGATATTGGCGTAAACGGCGGCGTGTTTCGGGTAACAGACGGACTCTACGACAAATTCGGGCCGCAGCGTGTGCTGGATACTCCGCTGGCCGAATCGGCAATTGCGGGATTTTCGATCGGGATGGCGATCTTCGGGCTTCGACCGGTATGCGAGATGCAGTTTTCGGGCTTCAGCTACTTCGCTTTCCACCAGATGGAAGCTCACGCGTCCAGAATGAGGGGCAGATCGCAGGGCCGCTACAGCGTTCCGATGGTATTGAGAGCTCCTTATGGCGGGGGAGTAAGGGCGCTCGAACATCACTCGGAGAGCCGTGAGATTTACTGGGCGCATACGCCGGGATTAAAAATGGTAATCCCTTCCAGTCCGCGCACCGCGCGCGCCCTTATGATAAGCGCCATCAGGGACCCGGACCCGGTTATTTTCTATGAGCCCAAAGCCCTCTATCGGGCCTTCAGAGAGGAAGTGCCCGAGGAAGAGGAAACCTTCCCCATCGGCAGCTCGCGGATTGCCCTGGAGGGTGATGACATCACTCTCATTTCATACGGCGCAAGCCTGAGGTGGACGCTTGAAGCGGCATCGGAGCTCCAGGCGGAGGATGGGATCAAATGTGAGGTCATAGACCTGCTCTCACTATCGCCCCTTGACGACGAACTCTTCATTGAATCGGTCAAAAAGACGGGCCGGGCCGTTGTGGTTCACGAGGCCGGCTGTAGTTATGGCGCGGGCGCCGAGGTCGTTGCCAGAATAGTGCAAGGGGCCTTTCTCTATCTTGAAGCCCCCGTCCGCAGGGCGACCGGCTTCGATATTGTCATACCGCTCTATCAGCGCGAGCAGGATTATTTGCCGGGCGTGCGCAGGATCAAAGGGGCTGTCCGCGAAACCCTGGCATTTTAAGGCCGTGAACCGTGTGAACGGTAAACTATGAATATTGAACGGTGACCAGTGATCCCGGTTCCCGCCGGGATAACGCACTGAACAGTGAGACCTGGAGGATCGTATGCCGGTCGAATTCAAGCTTCCCGACCTGGGAGAAGGAATCACGGAAGGCGAGATAATCGAAGTTCTGGTTCATGAAGGTGACGAGGTCCAGGACGGACAAACGGTGCTTATTATAGAAACCGACAAAGCGACCGCAGAGGTGCCTTCGCCGGTCACGGGAACCGTGAAGGAAATAAGGGTCAAACCCGGACAAACGGTCAGCGTAGGGGAAGTGCTCATTGTTTTCCTAAAGGAGGGCGAAAGCAGCCAGGATGTCCCTGCCAGGGCTTCTGCCGGCCCGGTGGCGGCAACGCCTTCGACCCGTCGCCTGGCCCGGGAGCTCGGTGTTGACATAAGCCTGGTAAAGCCAGGGGGTCCGGGCGGGCGGGTCACCCCGGAGGATGTCCGCGGGTTCGCAGCAGGCCTCAAGCGGGCCGAGGCTAAAATCCCCCCTTTGCCCCCTTCAGGAAAGGGCACAGAAGAGAAAATTCCCAGCCCTCCTCCCGGCCTAAAGCTTGCGGGAACAGGTTCGGGAAGAAAGCCGGAGCCGGTGAAAGCCTCTTCCCCTGCCGAATCGGAACGTGCCGGCCGGGTCGAGCGGATGCCGCTTCGTTCCGTGCGCCGCGCCACTGCGAAACACATTGCCCTGGCATGGTCTCAAATTCCCCACGTCACGCACATGGATGTTGCGGACATTACCGACCTCGAAGCTTTTCGGCGCAAACACAAAGAAGAGGTCGCCGCGCAGGGCGGTGTTTTAAGCCTGACTGTTTTCGCTATAAAAGCAGCCGCAACGGCGCTCAAGAAATTCCCCGTTTTCAATTCCACCATAGATATGGAATCTGAAGAAATCGTCATCAAACATTACCGTAACGTGGGGTTTGCCGTTGACACCGAGCGGGGGCTGCTCGTGCCGGTGATCCGTGATGCCGACTGCAAGAGCCTGCTGGACCTCGCCGTTGAACTTAAAGAGCTTACAGAAAAGACCCGCCAGGGCAGGGCGACCAGAGACGACTTGTCTGAAGGGACTTTCACGATAACCAACGTTGGTCCGATGGGCGGCACGGCAATCATGCCGATCATCAATCACCCCGAGGTCGCCATCCTGGGAATGGCCCAGGCGAAATTGCAGCCCATGGTGGTTGGAGATGAAAAAAACTTTGAAATCGTCCCGAGGCTGATGCTGCCCCTGGGCATTACTTTCGATCACCGGGTTATAGACGGCGCTGAGGCGGCCGGGTTTCTCTCAATGATCATAGAGGAGCTGCAAGACCCGGAGCGGCTCCTTATTATGGGCTGAATTTAGGAATTCCTTAACCTGAATTCCCCTGATTTGCCCGGAGGGCTTTTTATGGTAATGGGCGAGTTTACGCAGGAAACCGATCTGCTGGTAATCGGGGGAGGGCCGGGAGGTTATGCTGCGGCTTTTCGGGCGGCGGATCTGGGCATGGACGTAACGATGGTCGAAGCGGACCCCAAGCCTGGAGGAGTATGCCTGTTTAGGGGCTGTATTCCGTCCAAGACACTTCTCTTCGTGACCGAGCTCATGTATGACGC